>ERZ773044.255-NODE-255-length-27157-cov-3.413_pt1 | contig 27157 bp, 23 predicted proteins | sample MGYA00511897_ERZ773044 | MGnify/ENA primary metagenome ERZ773044 (study PRJEB29015, sample SAMEA2738116) | human oral metagenome | biome: human oral; feature: human-associated habitat; material: saliva | place: China | collected 2170 ...
ACCGAACAGGGCAAGCCACTGGCCGAGGCCCGCGGCGAGATCGCCTACGGCGCCAGCTATTTCGAGTGGTATGCCGAAGAGGCCAAGCGCATCTACGGCGACATCATCCCGTCCAACAACAGCAGCCAGCGCGTGCTGGTGATGAAGCAGCCCATCGGCGTGTGCGCCGCCATCACGCCCTGGAACTTCCCCAACGCGATGATCACCCGCAAGGCCGCGCCCGCCCTGGCCGCCGGCTGCACCTTCGTCGTCCGTCCAGCCTCACAGACCCCGCTATCGGCACTGGCCATCGGTGAACTGGCCCAGCGCGCGGGCGTTCCGCCCGGCGTCTTCAACGTGCTCACCGGCAGCTCGCGCGCCATCGGCGGCGAACTCACCGGCAACGACACGGTGAAGAAATTCTCCTTCACCGGCTCCACCGAAGTGGGCCGCCTGCTGCTGGCCCAGTGTGCCGGCACCGTCAAGAAGGTGTCGATGGAACTGGGCGGCAACGCGCCCTTCATCGTCTTTGACGACGCCGACCTGGATGCAGCCGTCACCGGCGCCCTCATCTCCAAGTTCCGCAACGCCGGCCAGACCTGCGTCTGCGCCAACCGGCTGTACGTGCAGGCCGGCATCCATGACCGCTTCGTCGAGAAGTTCACCGCCGCCCTGGCCGAACTGAAGGTGGGCAACGGCCTGGACGCCGGCGTCACCTTCGGGCCACTGATCGACGAGAACGCCATCGCCAAGGTGCAGGAACACATCGCCGACGCCGTGGAAAAAGGCGGCAAGGTGGTGACTGGCGGCAAGCCCCATTCCCTGGGTGGTCTGTTCTTCGAGCCCACCATCGTCAGCCACGTCACGCAGCAGGCCCGCGTGGCCCGCGAAGAGACCTTCGGTCCGCTGGCCCCCATCTTCCGCTTCGAGACCGAAGAAGAAGTGGTGCGCTGGGCCAATGACACCGAATTCGGTCTGGCCGCCTACTTCTACACCCGCGACCTGGGCCGCAGCATCCGCGTGGCCGAGGCACTGGACTACGGCATGGTGGCCGTCAACTCCGGCATCCTGTCCAACGAGGCCGCCCCCTTCGGCGGCGTCAAGCAGTCCGGCCTGGGCCGTGAGGGTTCCAAGTACGGCATCGAGGACTATGTGGAAGTGAAATACGTGCTGCTGGGCGGCATCGACGGCTGACGCCCCGGCCGCTTCCGGAGGGCAGGCCCCCTGGCCGAAGCCTGAAGCATCAGGGATATCCCCTACCCGCCTCGGTCCCCCCTGTTGCCGAGGCGGCAGAATGAAAGTCGGGCTAGACTGCACGAGCCCGGGCGGCATCCCCTGCCCCGAACTCACTCCACCGCCATCATGATCACCCCCACATCCCACCACAACGTCGATGTCGTCGTCCTGGGTGCCGGCATCGTCGGCGTCAGCGCTGCACTGGCCCTGCAGGCGCAGGGCAAGCGGGTCTGTCTGGTGGACCGACAGGAGCCCGGCCACGGCACCAGCTTCGGCAACGCCGGGCTCATCGAGCGCGCCAGCCTGGTGCCCTACGCCTTCCCGCGCCAGCCTGCCGAACTGCTGCGCCATGCCAGCAACCGCCACAGTGCGCTGCGCCTGCAATGGGGGGCACTGCCGTGGTACGCCAGCTGGCTGTGGCGCTACTGGCGGGAATCCTCCCCCGCCCGGCTGGCGCAGGCCACCGAGGACATGCGCCCGCTCATCGAGCTGTGCGTAGCCGAGCACCAGCCACTCATCAGTGCCGCCAACCTGCACGACATCGTCCGCGACGGCGGCTGGATCGAGCTGGTGCGTGGCCAGAAAGCCTTTGCCGAACTGTCGCGCCAGGCGCAGGACGACGCCCACCGCTGGGGGCTGAACATCGAGGTGCTGCCCGACAACGCCCTGCGTGCCTGCCTGCCGGGTCTGCGCCCGGAAGGCGGCATCACCGGCGGCATCCACTGGCAGGATCCCTGGACCGTGCAGTCGCCCGTGCGGCTGGTGGAAGGCTACGCGGGGCTCTTCCGCTCACGCGGCGGCCAGTTCATCCACGCCGATGCCATGGCGCTGCAGCAGACCGAGCCCGGCTGGCGGCTGCCGCTGCCCGACAGCACCGAACTGCATGCCAGCGACGTCGTGCTGGCACTGGGCGCCGACACGGGCGCCCTGGCCGAACGCTTCGGCTACCGGCTGCCGCTGCGCCCCAAGCGCGGCTACCACCTGCATTTCCGCATCGGCGACGCGCACCCGGCCCCGTCCTTCCCCGTCTGCGACCGGGACTCGGGCTTTGTGCTGGCCGAGATGAACGACGGCGTGCGCCTGACCACCGGCGTGGAACTGGCCCTGCCCGACGCGCCGCCCAACGACAGCCAGGCGCGTCAGGCCACCCGCATCGCCCGCCAGTTCTGGCCCCTAGGCGAAGAAGTGGAAAGCCAGCCCTGGATGGGACGGCGCCCCTGCACACCCGACATGCGCCCCATCATCGGCCCGGCACCGCACCACCGCGGCCTGTGGTTCGACGTGGGCCATGCCCACCACGGCCTCACGCTGGGCCCCGTCAGCGGCCGCCTGCTGGCCGAGCTGATGACCGGACAGCAGCCGTTCACCGATCCGTCGCCCTATTCGGTGCAACGCTTCCTCTGAACCCTTCCTGCGCCCGCCGGGGATCCACAGGGCTGCGACCGCCTCCGTGCACCAGGGTCGGGCACGATACTCCCAGCATATCCAATCCACATCCCATTGCCACCACCATGAAACAGTTCGACGCCGAACAATGCCGGGCTGCCCTGCCCTTTCGAACGCTGATCCCCGCACTGCGCGAGGCCTTTGCCCAGGGCGCCACCGTGCCGCTGCGCCACACCCATGCCATCGAGAGCCAGGGCGTGCACGGCACCACGCTCATCATGCCCGCCTGGAACGAACAGGGCTTCTTCGGCGTGAAGACCATCAACATCTTCCCCGGGAACGGTGCCCAGGGACTGCCCGGCCTGCACGCCACCTACGTGCTGTACAGCGCCACCACCGGCGTGCCGCTGGCCCTCATCGACGGTGACGCCATCACCGCGCGCCGCACCGCCGGCGCCGCTGCGCTGGGCGCCGACCTTCTGGCACGCAAGGATGCCAGGCGGCTACTCGTGGTGGGTGCAGGCCGCATTGCGGCCCTGCTGCCTGCGGCCATGCGCGCCGTGCGCGACATCGAGCACATCGACATCTGGAACCCCCGTCCGGTGCGTGCTGCCGTGCTGGCCGAGACCCTGCGCAAGCAGGGCGTGCCCAACGTCCATCCGCTGGACGGCACCCCGGCATCGCTGGAAGCCGCCGCCCGCCAGGCCGACATCATCAGCTGCGCCACCCTCTCGGAAGAGCCCCTCATCCAGGGCAGCTGGCTGCGCCCCGGCACCCACCTGGACCTGGTGGGCAGCTTCAAGCCCAACATGGTCGAGGCCGCTGCGGACTGCTTCATTGGCAACGAGGTCTTCGTGGATACCGACGAGGCCCCCACCAAGTCCGGCGACCTGCTCAAGGCCTTCGACACTGGCCGCTTCAGCGCCAGCGACATCCGCGCCGACCTGCAGGCCCTGTGCCGTGGCGAGCACCCGGGTCGCAGCAGCGACCAGGCCATCACCGTCTTCAAGGCCGTGGGCAGCGCCCTGGAAGACCTGACCGCCGCCGTGCTGGTCTACAAGGCCGGCTGAATCCGACCCAAGGGCCTGTCGGGGGCCCCTGACTGGGCGCCCCTCCCGGGCGGCCTCCCTGCAGGCCAATTCGTTAAAATGGTTTGCTGTCTCTGACATTCCCCGGGAAGGTCTGGCCGGAACGCCCATGCCGGATGGCTGCCTCCCCGATGCTGCCTTTCGGGCCCCTTTCGGAACCCATGCCATGAAACTGCACCGCCTTCCCACCCTGCTGCCGCTGCTTGCCAGCAGTCTTTCTGTCGGCAGCCTGCTCTGGGCCGCCAGCGCCCAGGCTGCCACCGAGCCCGCCGACGATGCCGCCGACGCCCAGAGCCGCTGCAGCGACCTGAAGGAAGTGGAACTGCCCGATGTGGTCATCCAGCGCGTGAAGTGGGTGCAGCGCGGCGGTCTGGCGCAGGACCCCAACTCGGCCTTCACCGGCGCCTCGGGCCAGACGCTGCAGGCCGAGGAACACTGCGTGGTGCGCGGCGAGATCGAACCCCGCACCGGCGCCGATGGTCGCCACTACGGCACCCAGTTCGAGCTGCGTCTGCCTGCCCGCTGGAACCACAAGTTCCTGTTCCAGGGTGGCGGCGGCACCAATGGCTTCGTGGCCGATGCCCTGGGCCGCATCCCCACCCGCGGCAGCTCGGCCCCGCCGGCGCTGCTGCGCGGCTATGCCGTGGTCAGCATGGACGGCGGCCACCAGGGCCGTGACACCCTCTTCGGCAAGGACCAGCAGGCCCGGCTGGACCTGGCCTACGCCTCCACCGGCAAGGTGGTGGCCACCACCCGCCAGCTCATCCAGGCCATGTACCACAGCGCCCCGAAGCGCAGCTACTTCATGGGCTGCTCCAACGGCGGACGCGAGGCCATGATGGCCGCCATGCGCTACCCGCTGCAGTTCGACGGCGTGGTGGCCGGCAACCCGGGCTTCCGGCTCTCGCGTGCCGCCATCGCCCAGTCATGGGACAACCAGCAGTTCCTGAAGGCCGCCCCCGTCAACGAACAGGGCGAGCGGATCTTTGCCAACGCCCTCACCCAGAAGGACATGGATGCCGTGGTGGCCGGCGTGCTGGAACGCTGCGACGCCCTGGACGGCCTGAAGGACGGCCTGGTCAACGCCTGGGAACGCTGCGACTTCAAGCCCCGGATGGTGGAAAAGGACATCGGCAAGGAGAAGGTGGCCCTGCTGGAAGCCGTCTTTGGCGGCGCACGCACCAGCAAGGGTGAGCCCCTCTATGCCAGCTGGCCGTGGGATGCCGGCATCAACAGCGGCAACTGGCGCGGCTGGAAACTGGGTGACTCCCAGTCTGCCACCCCCAACGCCCGCAACATCGTGCTGGGCGCCATGTCGCTGCCGCACTACTTCATGACGCCCTACCAGGCCGAATTCGACACCTTCAAGGTGAACTTCGACACCATCCTGCCGCTCACCCTGCAGACCGGCGCCCTCAACGACGCCGTGGCCACCGACCTGACCACCTTCAAGGCGCGCGGCGGCAAGATGATCATCTTCGAGGGTGTCTCCGACCCCGTCTTCTCGGCCAACGACCTGCGTGACTGGTACCGGCAGCTGCAGCACGACACCCCGGGCACCCAGGACTTCGCCCGCCTCTTCATGGTGCCCGGCATGACCCACTGCGGCGAGGGCAATGCCCTGGACGACTTCGACCCGCTCACCGCCCTGGAGAACTGGGCCGAGAAGGGTGAGGCCCCGGCCAGCATCATCGCGCAGGGCCGCGCCTTCCCCGGCAAGACCCAGCCGCTATGCCCGTACCCGCAAGTGGCCACCTATCGCGGTGAAGGCGACGAGAACAGCGCCGAGAGCTTCAGCTGCCAGTAAGCATCAGCCCGTCCCCAGGGAGCGGACGAAGGCCCGGACGGTCGTGGCATGCCTCGGGCCTGATTCATTCCCGGCATGCCACCCCCTGCGCAGCGTATGACCATCTTCACCGTGTGCATGATGGTGCACTGACCGCTCATTGCGATTGAGAATCCGCAATGACGGCAGCCCACAGGACGCGCAGCATGGGGCTTCCGCCAACCGATACAGGAGCCCCTCATGAGCAAGATCCTCAACCTGTCCGATGAAATCGCCCTGATCGATTCGCCCGATTTCGAGCTGGGCAAGTACATCTATCTGGGCCAGGTGCGAACCGAAGATGGCGCCACCGCCGTGGTTTCCGTCGCCTACAAGGCCAACTATGCCGCACGCAAGCTGAAGGAAAACCTGCAGGTGCTCAAGCCCGGCACAAAGATTGCGCAGTGCTACCTGCGCAAGGTGCGTGTGGGCGAGACCGACGACTGCGGCCGGATCCCGCTGGATTGCTGACGCACGGATACCGTTGCAGCCGCTGACGCCTTGACCACGACAGCACACGAAGACCCCGAAGCATGGGTCGAAGCCGTCACGCTTTGCCCCGAAACTCGAGCATCAGCGGAAATAGTTCCGCCTTTGACATCATCCAGCCATGGAGATTGCCGTGCTCCACCCCATCGCCACCGCTAGAATGCCCTGATCCCTTTCCCAGAGACGACGCCATGCACGCCGACGCCAATCCCTTTGCCGCTGCAGAGTTCGCTGACAACCCCGAGCCGCGCTGCCCCTGCCTGCTGCTGCTGGATGTCTCCGGCTCCATGGCGGGCGGCAAGATCGAGGAACTCAACGCCGGCCTGCAGGCCTTCGAGGAAGAGCTGAAGGCCGACAGCCTCAGCGCCAAGCGCGTGGAAGTGGCCATCGTCACCTTCGGCCCCGTGCTGGTCGCGCAAGACTTCACCAGCGCCAGCCAGTTCCAGGCCCCCCAGCTTCAGGCGCAGGGCCTCACCCCCATGGGTCAGGCCATCGAGGAAGGCATCGAGCTACTGCGCCAGCGCAAGGCGCTGTACCGCCAGAGCGGCATTACCTACTACCGTCCGTGGATCTTCCTCATCACCGACGGTGCCCCCACCGACAGCTGGCGGCAGGCTGCGCAGGCCATTGCCAGCGGCGAAGCGCGCAAGGAATTCGCCTTCTATGCCGTGGGCGTGGACGATGCCGACATGGACCAGCTGCGCCAGCTGGCCGTGCGCGATCCCCTGAAACTGAAGGGCCTGGCCTTCCGCGAGCTGTTTGCCTGGCTGTCCAGCTCGCTGAGTTCCGTCTCGCGCTCCAACCCCGGCGACGCCGTGCCGCTGGAAAACCCCACCGGCCCGAAAGGCTGGGGCAGCATCGCCTGACCCACTCGATTGCCCAGCCCCCGCACGCCAGCCCGATGACCATGAAACACTGGTCCTGGATAGCGGCCTCCAGCACAGGGACTTCACACCTGAAGCACAACCTGCCACTGCAGGATGCCCATGCCTGCGCCGTTGTTCCCGTCAACAGCGACAGCCAGACCTGCGACGCAGAATGGTTCGTGGCCGTTACATGTGATGGTGCCGGCAGCGCCAGCCACGGACAGCAGGGAGCCCTCATCACCTGCCGCACGATTCGCCAGGCCGCACGCCGCCACCTGGCGACTGCATCAACCCCCAACACATCATCCCTGCAAGAAGCCCGGCTGACTGCATCCGCCCTGCCCTCGGCAGATACCGTGCGGACATGGGCCGACGAAGCACGCCAGCGCATTCGTGCGGCCGCACAAAGACGCGGGCTTTCCGCACGCAACTTTGCCTGCACGCTGGTTCTGGCCCTGTCCAACGGACAGGAAACGCTGGTAGCCCATATTGGTGATGGCGGCATCGTGGCACGCCTGGCCGACGGTGGAACCTGGCAGGCGCTTTCCTGGCCAGACCATGGCGAATACGCGTCCACCACGCGCTTTGTCACCGACGAGCCGCCCACGCCCCTGCGCACAAACATCACCCGGCAGCCCATCGACGCGCTGGCGCTTTTTTCCGATGGCATTGAGCGCATGGTGCTGGACATGGCCACGCAGACCCCGTTTGCACGGTTCTTCTCCACCATGGCCGCCCCGCTGCCTAAAGAACCCGGCAAGGCACACACCCTGTCCAGCCAGCTGAAAGCCTACCTGGACAGCGAGGCCGTCAACAGCCGCACGGACGATGACAAGACGCTGGTCATGGCCGTGCTGCACTCTGAACCATATTCCCAATAAAAAATATAAGCCACCGAACAAGAAAGACGCCATAACAAACCTACCTTGTTGATAGCCCCCGGGCCCTGAGACATTGCCAGGTGCTCTTTCCCGGCACAGAACACCACCCATCCCAGAGATACCCCACCGCCCATGACCTCCCGTGCCGATCACGAGAAAGACCCTGCCTACGGCCTGAAACTGCGTCTGGGCAGTGGGCGTCGACTGAAGCTGGGTGAACGGCTGGGCCGCGGCGGCGAAGGCAGCGTCTACGCTGCCGCCAACCGACGCAACCACGCGGTGAAGCTCTACAAGACGCCTGACAAGCCCCAACTGGCCAGCAAGATTGCTGCCATGGTGGATGCCGGCCTGGCCAGGCAGTCGCCCTTTGCAGCCTTTCCCGTGGACGTGGTGCGCGGCGAAGACGGCGCTTTTGCCGGCTTTCTGATGAAAGCCGTGCGCGACCGTCGCCCCCTGCATGACCTGTACGCCCCCGGCGCACGCAAGCAGCATTTTCCGGACATCGACTATCGCTTTCTGGCGCGCACCGCCACCAACATTGCGCGTGCCGTCGCCTCCATCCACCACACCGGCTGCGTCATCGGTGACATCAACCCCTCCGGCATGCTGGTGGCAGACGACGCCACCGTCGCCCTGGTGGATGCCGACAGCTTCCAGTTCAGCCACGGCGGACAGCAGTTCCTGTGCGCCGTGGGTGTACCGGACTACACCCCACCCGAACTGCAGGGCCACTCCTTTCACGGCGTGGTACGCACCCAGCAGCACGACGCCTTTGGCCTGGCTGTCATCCTCTTCCAGGTGCTGATGATGGGGCGCCACCCCTTTGACGGCGTCCCCAACACCGGCGAAGCCCTGCCCATGGGCGAGCGCATCCAGAAACGCCTCTACCCGCACATCCCGGAACGCCCCACCGGCATGCAGCCCCCACCCGGCCTGCCTGCCCTGACGGAATTTTCAGGCACACTGGCCGACCTGTTTGCCCGCGCCTTCACCGCCCAGGACAACACCCCACGCCCCGACGCCCTGCAATGGGTGACGGCGCTGGAACACTTCGAGAAAAACCTGCGTCGCTGCCGCGCAGATCGTCGCCACCACTACCCCCGCGAATCCACCACCTGCCCCTGGTGCCAGATGGAAGAACGACTGGGCAACCAACTGTTTCCGCGTCCGGGCCAAGCCAGCCCCACCACCCACACCGCCCCTGCACCGGCCAACCTGGCCCAGCGGCGCTTCCCGAGCAAACGCCCCCGGCGCTTCATCATGGGACTGGCGATCACCGCCACCGTGGCGCTGGGCCTCTACCACCTGGGCGCCAGCTACCTGGCCAGCCTGTCACCCACCCAGATACTGGCCAACCGGGCCAAACAGCACCTCCCCACCTGGGTGACCGGCACCCACCAGAAACTGCAACCCACCCTGGACGCAGCGCGCCAGCAAGGCCAGCACTGGGTCGACAGCGCCAAGGAAGCCCTGCCGGACCTGTCCACAACCGGCAAGTGGATCAAGGGACTCTGGCAGTCAGAGACCCCGGACGACAGCCAGCCCCCAGCACGCGCAACACGCAAGCAGCAAGACAAAACCGATGACACCGCCCCTGCCCACAACCGGGGCCCCGCACTGACCATCACCGACAAGGTCATGGAAATGCAGCGCGTACTGCGCCGCCAGGGCTACCCCGTGCCCCTGAATGGCAGCTTCGACGCCGCCACCCGCCGCTACGCCGCCGACTACCTGACCAGCATCAGCGGCGAACCCACGCCGGAGAATTTGAGTGTGCAGGAGTTTTATTTTAGGTTTGAGGGGGGGAGGTAGGCTTCCCTAGTGCGTGCGCTATCGGGTTCTGGAAGGGATGCGTAGCAAGGTTTGGGGCTCATGAGCCATGGCGGGAGCCCGCTGCACACCGACTCCCCTACCTTCACCACGGGTCATCCCCGCATGAGTGGGGAACGCTAGCCTTGACCATCAATGAACAGGTTGAAATTCGGTTCATCCCCGCGTGCGCGGGGAACGCAAGACCTGCTTGAAGGTCCCGAAGCCCATGTTCGGCTCACCCCCGCATGCGCGGGGAACGCAATGAAGGCCCCTCGATGTGCCGCCCTCCTTTGGCGCTCACGCCAGCGCGGGTTCGGCGTGCACCGAGCCGGATCAATGCCACCGGGTTAAGACCATACCAGACGTCTGCCTCAGCCCCCGTTGCCGTGCGCCGCAGTCGCTGCGCCTTGATCCGGGGTCGCAGAATCTCCTGAGGAACGACAAGGCCTCCGGCCAGTTCCCGCACCTAGCACGAACGCGCCCAGCACACCATCTTGCTGATCGTGCTGCGCACCGCCTGCAGAACCTGCGCATCGGTTGCACCCAGCTCTTGAGCTGCACGCTGCAGACCCGCTTTGTCGCTATGCAGATCAACCACTGCTGTTGCACCACCAGCGCCAGCAACGCCAGCAACCCCATACCGGTACCGTCCGGCTGGGCGTTAGTCACTACGTCATGGGGCCGCCCCCCCCGACCTCGACGACATCGCCCCGGGCGACATCCTGCACATCCTTCCATTTACAGGTCAGGCGCGGCTGATTGGTGTCCAGCTCATACTCTCCCAGTTCCGCATTCAGGTAGGGCTCATCGAAGATCGCCCGCACCTGGCGCGTCTGCCCAGACTGCAGCCTCAGCGCGGCCTGGATGGAAAAGTCATCCGTGTCAAGGAAGGTATCGAGGTTCTCCCAAACAGCGTTCATTGAGTCTCTATCTGTTTCACCTGCCGCTGCCAATAGCGACACTCCGACTGCTGTTTCCGAATCTGCCACAGTCTGATGCTCTCATCCGCAGTAGTGGTTCTCTTGTAGTCCTCTCGTTCCAAGGCAAGCCATACTCCTTCAAGACCGTCGCAGTATCTCCGCGAACGCTCCCGCATGGCCGAAAGGTTGGCCACTGCTTCATGGATATTCTTGCCAAACTGCTCGACATATGCCGCATCATACGCCGTCCATGTGGCGCGCTCCTCGGCAGGCTCCCACGGCCCCCATATAAGCCGCAGATTCTCATCGTCCTTGACGAAAGGATGGCGAATATCCTGCCGCCTTTCGTCATCATTGGTCAATTCGCTCGGATATGTTTGCACGAAGACTTCAACACGCGCCCGAAACTCTTCCTCAGTCTTGGGAGGCTGCGAAACCTTCGACGGATACGTGTACAGCAGCCACCCACCGCCTCCAAATATCACCAGGAAGATGGCGGTCTTGATGGCCAGCTTGACCAAGTACCAGATATCCGAGATATTCCGCATGCGCATGCTCCACGACGGTTTGCAGCATGCAGGCATTGTGCCCTGCCTGACCCGAGGGGGGCCATCCTTTGCTGCCCAACGGTGTGCCGTACTGCACAGCCACGCCTGCCCCGGCAGCACGATCTGCCCGGCCACAACGATGGCCGAGGCCACTTCCACATTCACCGCTCCGCTCATTACCTTCCTCATGGACGGGCCACCCAGCGGCCCGGTTGTCCCTTACCCGGGGCTGCCCGACATCACAGCCAGACAGCCCCGAGACCAGTATCGCCTCGATCAACCCTTGCGGCCCAGGCAGAACGACTCCGTGCTGCGCACCGCCAGGTCGATGTCCTGGAACGTGATGATGCGCAGCCGACCGCTCTTGGAGTTGCTGTAGGGGTCGACATTCAGCTCCATGCCACCCCACATCAGCACCACAAGGTCAGCGAAGTTGCCCATGAACACGTCGCCGGCGTTGATCTGATCCGTGATCTCGGTCCGGTAGCCATTGACCGTATTGCCAGGCTCCCAGATCGTCCCGCCCACGCCCTCAAACAGTTCATCCCAGCATACGCGGGGAACGCCCTGCGCAGCTCCTTGGCCTGTGCCAGTTTCTCGGTTCATCCCCGCATAGGCGGGGAACGCTTCACGCTCAGCCAGCTTGCTCGCCGCTTCTGCGGTTCATCCCCGCATACGCGGGGAACGCGCAGGCCCCGGGTCCGACCGGACAAAACCCGTCGGTTCATCCCCGCATACGCGGGGAACGCCCGGGGAAACTCGGCCGTTTTTTTTTCGGAGGCGGTTCATCCCCGCATACGCGGGGAACGCTGCCGTGGCGTGAGCGGCAAATTGGGTCTCTACGGTTCATCCCCGCATGCGCGGGGAACGCCCTAAGGCAGCACAGGGCAGGGCCCCGCTACGCGGTTCATCCCCGCATGCGCGCGGAACGCATGGACGCCGCCGCCCGGCCTTGGCACGTTGAGCGGTTCATCCCCGCATGCGCGGGGAACGCCGGCTGCGCATCGTGGTGTTCCAGGACGTGGACGGTTCATCCCCGCATGCGCGGGGAACGCATGATCTGGCTGGGCGACAGCAGCATCTGGTTCGGTTCATCCCCGCATGCGCGGGGAACGCCTGGATCGCAATGAACGGGCAGCATCAGAGAGCGGTTCATCCCCGCATGCGCGGGGAACGCTCCCGATTCATGAACGGTCCCGATATTGACGACGGTTCATCCCCGCATGCGCGGGGAACGCTTCCTCGAAAACAGATTTAGTATCGCGCCTAACGGTTCATCCCCGTATGCGCGGGGAACGCGATCATCCGGAGTAGGTTCACGACCGCGCCTGCGGTTCATCCCCGCATGCGCGGGGAACGCGAAGATGAAGGTCGGCAGCGCATGGAACGCGGCCGGTTCATCCCCGCATGCGCGGGGAACGCGTATGCCGCTGCCGCATCGGACAGCGGCACACCGGTTCATCCCCGCATGCGCGGGGAACGCCCGCCACGCCCTCGATGTCCGAAACAGTCAGCCGGTTCATCCCCGCATGCGCGGGGAACGCACGGCTCTACGCGAGCACCCGTGGCCTGACATCGGTTCATCCCCGCATGCGCGGGGAACGCAGATAACGAAGCTCGCCGTCGTTGATGATCCACGGTTCATCCCCGCATGCGCGGGGAACGCCGCGTCCATTTCAAAGAGATAGCCCGTCGTCTCGGTTCATCCCCGCATGCGCGGGGAACGCTATCTTGGGATCAACAAGCTAGGTCAAGTCGTCGGTTCATCCCCGCATGCGCGGGGAACGCGCACGAGGGTAAGCTAGAGAACCCGTTTGCAACCGGTTCATCCCCGCATGCGCGGGGAACGCAGAGTCTGTGTCTGTCATCCCGTACTCGTTGCCGGTTCATCCCCGCATGCGCGGGGAACGCCATCTGGTTTTCGGGGGTGCAGGGGCGAAGCCCGGTTCATCCCCGCATGCGCGGGGAACGCGCACGTTGTGGCGTAGCGCGTGTATGAGGACACGGTTCATCCCCGCATGCGCGGGGAACGCTGTCACGACTACCCGTTCCTGGCCGCCAAGTTCGGTTCATCCCCGCATGCGCGGGGAACGCGCACGTTGTGGCGTAGCGCGTGTATGAGGACACGGTTCATCCCCGCATGCGCGGGGAACGCATGGTCTGAACCTCGGCATGTCGGCCGAGGATCGGTTCATCCCCGCATGCGCGGGGAACGCCCGAGTCGGTCGGTGCCGGTCTCGGCTATCGTCGGTTCATCCCCGCATGCGCGGGGAACGCGGCCAGCGTGCTGGCCGTCGTCGGCGCTCCGGCGGTTCATCCCCGCATGCGCGGGGAACGCCTGCTGCTGCGGTGCGGGGAGCCGGACGATCCCGGTTCATCCCCGCATGCGCGGGGAACGCCGGAGCCCCATACAGACCACACCCGCCCGCCCCGGTTCATCCCCGCATGCGCGGGGAACGCTCCTCGCATGCCTCGCCGGCCGACCCGTAGTCCGGTTCATCCCCGCATGCGCGGGGAACGCGCAAAGGAGATCATCGACGACAAACGGTCATCCGGTTCATCCCCGCATGCGCGGGGAACGCTGCTCGGCCAGCCACTCGGCGTAGGCGTCGTCCGGTTCATCCCCGCATGCGCGGGGAACGCGGAGCCGCTCAGGTTGTCGGCATCGGCAACGGCGGTTCATCCCCGCATGCGCGGGGAACGCTAACGGCATGTACGCTATCGCAACAGGACAGTCGGTTCATCCCCGCATGCGCGGGGAACGCTCAAGCGACACGGACCGCACGGCCGATGCGATCGGTTCATCCCCGCATGCGCGGGGAACGCGCTCAACCCGCAGGGCGCCCAGCCGCAGCGAGCCGGTTCATCCCCGCATGCGCGGGGAACGCGTCTCGGGAGCGGGGCTGCTCTGGATGTCTTCCGGTTCATCCCCGCATGCGCGGGGAACGCTACAATGGCTGCGAACTCTCCCGAAGGGCGCACGGTTCATCCCCGCATGCGCGGGGAACGCCACCACCTTCGCCTTGTCCGACCGCTCAGGCGCGGTTCATCCCCGCATGCGCGGGGAACGCTCGAGGGCCGTTTCATTGATCCGGTCCTTGTTCGGTTCATCCCCGCATGCGCGGGGAACGCGGATTGAGCCTTACCCCATCTAAATTAACGGCCGGTTCATCCCCGCATGCGCGGGGAACGCCCGGGGTTTCGATCATGCGAGCGCTCGCAGTACGGTTCATCCCCGCATGCGCGGGGAACGCAGCTCGCGCAGTGTGCGCGCATATTGTAGTTTCGGTTCATCCCCGCATGCGCGGGGAACGCGAATTATTAGGCGGCGTTCAAAAAGACGGCGGCGGTTCATCCCCGCATGCGCGGGGAACGCCAGCCCGCCATACAACGTCCCGGGCAGCATGGCGGTTCATCCCCGCATGCGCGGGGAACGCCATAGACCGTAGCGGTCTTGCTTGCATTCTTGCGGTTCATCCCCGCATGCGCGGGGAACGCCCCCACGGACTGTAGGGGTAAGTGGGTCGGTCCGGTTCATCCCCGCATGCGCGGGGAACGCAGTTCCATTTCAGTTACTCCAGGTTGTGGGGCCGGTTCATCCCCGCATGCGCGGGGAACGCAGGTACACACGGAAGCCCTGTGCTGCTGTCTACGGTTCATCCCCGCATGCGCGGGGAACGCTTTGGGAAGCTCACTAAATATTGCGCGGGAGACGGTTCATCCCCGCATGCGCGGGGAACGCAGCCTGAACCAAATCTTGGGCCGCCGTATTATCGGTTCATCCCCGCATGCGCGGGGAACGCTGGCGCAATTCCCAAATGCTTTGGATTAAACGCGGTTCATCCCCGCATGCGCGGGGAACGCTTGAGGGGTTTCAGCGGATTGCACAATAAGCACGGTTCATCCCCGCATGCGCGGGGAACGCCCGGTCCCCAGCAGCACGGGCCGTCATCATCGCGGTTCATCCCCGCATGCGCGGGGAACGCCCTCGGACCGGTGGGCCCGAAGGCACCCTGTTCGGTTCATCCCCGCATGCGCGGGGAACGCCTTGATCATCGAGGACTCGATGACGGCCAGACCGGTTCATCCCCGCATGCGCGGGGAACGCTGCCTCCTCGATGGCGGCCTGGCTAAAGGCGTCGGTTCATCCCCGCATGCGCGGGGAACGCCCACGGGGCGCTATAATGCGCCCCATCACCTTCGGTTCATCCCCGCATGCGCGGGGAACGCGTAGATGGCTATGTCCGGGTCCAGTACACCGACGGTTCATCCCCGCATGCGCGGGGAACGCTGCACGTCGCCGCTCCAGCGAAGGCGCGGCGCCGGTTCATCCCCGCATGCGCGGGGAACGCAAGGCCCCAGAAGGCCCGTGGTGCGTTTCTGACGGTTCATCCCCGCATGCGCGGGGAACGCGCTCAGGAATGCGGGCTCGTTGCCGCCGGTCGCCGGTTCATCCCCGCATGCGCGGGGAACGCGCCATCCCGAGGCCGGCAGCCCGCGCAAACGTCGGTTCATCCCCGCATGCGCGGGGAACGCGCTAGTCAAGGATAACTGGCACGCGCTATTCGTCGGTTCATCCCCGCATGCGCGGGGAACGCAAGGACATCGCGCAGCGGCGCGTCGGATATGTCGGTTCATCCCCGCATGCGCGGGGAACGCTAACAAGTGTCCCGGCCAACGGCCGGAACACGCGGTTCATCCCCGCATGCGCGGGGAACGCGGAGCAGACTCTGGCCGGTCGCTGACCCTGGGCGGTTCATCCCCGCATGCGCGGGGAACGCCGGATCGAGTACGCGAGGGCACCGGTGGCCTACGGTTCATCCCCGCATGCGCGGGGAACGCACTTCCAATAAGTTATTGATCTACCGAAGGAAAAGTGAGCCCTCAGATTCTACCAAACATTCTGCTTGTTAAAGAGCGGGGGACTGCTCGGTGGGATGAAACGCCACAAGATGCAACCCATCAAACTCTACGGGCAAGCGTCGGTTGGCACCAAGGGTCTGAAACTCGTATCCAGACTCATGACTGCTGGCCCACGCCATGACGACGCTACCCTGCTCGTACCCCGCCTGAAGATGCTCCCATATCATCTCTCGGGTTCTCTTGGACACGTCTCCAATATAGACGCCGGCACGCACCTCAAGCAGCCAGATGGCCATTCTTCCCCGCAGTCTGGGAGGAACGTCTTCGGTGACAACAACAACAAAGCTCACTGGTCATTCCTCGCGTTCATCACTACAGTCTTCAGGACGAACGATGTCCTGCATCCCCTATCGATACCGGGTTGGGAATCGCAGGCGGAATGGATTCCGGCGGTGCTTCAGGTGGAGAGATCTCGCCGGCGGCCAGAACCTCTTCGATGGTGGGGATGATCTTGCCAAGAAGCTTGTCGCTACGAAACAGGTCACGACACGCCAGCCGTACCTGCCTTTCAGGATTTCCGGGAGACTGCGCAGCAACTCTGAAAGCTATGGGAACGACTGTATCGAACTTGAACAGGTCCGCAATGTCATAGACAAAGGACAGCGGTTTCCCTGTGTGGATGAATCCGACTGCGGGCGCATAGCCAGCTGCCAGCACTGCTGCCTCGGTGATGCCATACAGGCAGGAGGTGGCCGCTGATAGGCATCTGTTGGGTATGTCGGCCGCATCCCAGGTTTTCTGATCGTAGTTCCTGGACTTCCAGTCAACGCCGTACTGCTGTGCCAGAAGCTTGTAGGTTTCCCTGACCCTGGCGCCTTCGATGCCTCTCAGCTGCTCGACGCTACGCCGCTTTGGGGAAGGCTCTCCAAAGCGGACCTCGTACATCTTCCGGACCACCTTGAGGCGGAGATCATCATCCAACGCAAGCTTGGCCTGATAGAGCAGTCGATCGGCACGAGCGCCACCGGGTTGACCACTGGCGTACAAGCGAACACCAGATTCACCGACCCACACCAGAAGGGTTCCCGCAGTGGACGCCAGGTGTACGGCCGCATGAGATATCCGGGTACCAGGCTCCAGCATGATGCATGCGATGGAGCCCACAGGAATATGCATGCGGACGCCATTCTGATCAATGACGACGAACGCTCCGTCCTGCACGTCGATCTGTCCGTACTGGACAAAGATCATCGATACACGATCTTTCATGGGCAGCGGCCTGATGGGCGGAAGCAGCGTTGACGTACCCATGAATCAGCAAAGCGGACGAACCAGCAAGAGGCCGCAGCCAAAGCTTTTGGCGTGACCCACTCCCTCAAACAGTGCTTTCCTCAAGGCTTCTGGGTCTATCACCTCTGCTACACCTTGATAATCAAGACTGGAGAACTGAATGGCCTTGTGCTTCTCGCCAGTCTCTCTCCATCTCCCAGGCCTGAGCGCATGTTGGCAGTACCCTTTCTGAAGGACACTGCGCTCATCGACCCGAAGCCCCCAGTGAGCAGCGCGCTCCAGTATCCACTTGAGCCCTGCCTCATCCATGGCAACGGCTGCATCATGCCCCAGCTGACGCGCCTCTTTCTTGGCATTCATCAGCATGTCATGTCGCCGGGACTTTCCTCCTTCAGCAGCACGGCGGCTGACCACGGGATTGGCCCTCAAGTCGAAACGTAGGGTATTCCCCACGTCGAAGGACGGATCGTAAGCCTTACTCTGAATGTCGAACCGGCCATCTTCATCATGCGGAGGTCGCTCGGAGACAACATAGTAGGTTCGCATGTCATCCAGACGCCTGAAGATGAAATCACGCTTACCGCCATCGGAGGCAAACAATCTCCAGATGATCTGATGATCCCGATACGCATCCCCCTGCGACTCATTCCTGATAAGCCAGGGATCCCGGCTTCGCATGGCCCTCAGGCGCACTTTTGAAAAATAATGGCTCATCCCTGCCTCTCCTCAAGTGCCACCCACTCCTTTCTACGCTCGAACTGCCACCTGCTCCTGGACACCGGCTGGTCTGTCCGCATTGCTTCAAAGCTGGCCGCCATGCCAGGCTCCATGCCTTCTTCCCAGTAGTAGCGAACCTGACCAAGCCTGAACATCCATTGGTCGCCCTTGGAAGGCCATGGCTTGTCGAACTCATGCTTGCGGCTCATCTCGGCCAGGGAGGGGAAATTGGCACTCTCGAACGCTTTCAGAAGATCAGCAGCCTGAACCACTTTGGGATCGACGGGCAATGCCAACGGGCAGGACTTCCTTCCCAGGTAGAGAGGATAGACCGGACGACGCATCGCTTCGGCCAGACGCTTCAGTTCTTCGCCCGCCTGATCAACTCTCTCCACGGCAACGATAGCCAAGCTGTCGCACCGATAGTCACGCGATGAAAGTATGGTGTCGATCTTGTCTGCCATCAACTCCTGACGCCTGGATCGAAACGTGACCTTGCGAGGCGGCCTACCAACCTGAATGGTGTGATAGTCACGCAGCGGTGTTCCCGCCGCTTCCAGCTTCACACCAAAACGATAGGCGTCCGACAAGCTCTGCTGTTTGCTCTCATCATTGCGGTCGATCCCCAACGCGGCACCCAGCAAACCAAGCAACGCCGATCGAGAGGGCTGGACGGAAGATCGCCGTGTCTCACCCACGGCAATCTCCCCCCAGCTGGCCATGGGGCCGTAGAGCCTCATCATCAAGTATTCAGCCATGACGGCTTACTCCTTGGCGGCAAACTGCAGAAGCGCCTCAAGCGAGCCCTGGCCCGTCAGAACATTGAATTCCTCATGCGCGTCCGAGCAAGCGCCATACACCGTGTCCATGTTCTTGCGTACCGTGGACAGTGCCGTAATGGCTTCCTGTGCATAGTCTGCGCCATTGACCGGCCTGACAAAGGCCAGTGACAGAGAGCGCGGCTGCTGCGTGCCTTTCTCGACCAGGGCGTAATGGGCGTAGGCACGACTGGCAAAGCTGTTCTGCTTGCCTGTTGGACCGACCGTCAGTGCGGTCTTGACCAATGCCTTGATGGCTTTCTCAGTCAGTGCTTCATCATTGCCAAGATTCTTCTTGAGCAGATCCCTGTCGATGCAGACGTACTGATAGAAGACGGCTGCAGCGAAGCCAGCCTCACCGATATGTGCTGCCCCCGGATCGTTCCTGTTCAGATCGTCCACGGCAGTGAAGTAGTCATCTTCCACAGCCGAGGCATGGACACCAATGGCATGCGCAACCTGTACAGCCGCCTCTCCGTTGAACTCCGTCTTGGATGCCAGCATCCTGCCAAACATGGCAATATCCACTGCCGTATGATCATGCAGCAGCGACTCCAGCTCTTCCTTGGAGGGACCACGCTTCTCCTCAGCCAGCTTGCTGACCAGATCGTCCAGCGTTTTGCGCTCCTCGGGGGCCACGTGGACAAGCTGCTCAATCTCGAGAGGCACATCTTTCTTCAATGCACCATACTCTTTGGCAATCTCTTCAGCCCAACCCTTAGCCTTCTTCTCTTCCACACCCTTGGCCTTCAGAGCCTCGAACACCTCGATGCCGAGTCTCTTCGTACGAGTTCCGATGCTGCCGGCCAGTTCCTGCTGGAAGGTCTCGGCGGTACGCCACGCACGCTTGAGGCTCTGCGAGGATACCCGAAGCCGCTCCACCCCCCCCAGACGCGCCGTCTTGGGGTTGCCCAGATCATCCCTGTTCAGGTTGGCGGGCGGGTAGGAGGTGAGGAAGTGCAGTTGGATGAATTGAGTCATTGCAGATTCTCCTTGATCGATTCCGGTTCATCAGCGGCGGCCTTCTGACCATCGCTCAGGTAGTAGTCATAGGCCCAGTGAAACTTGACGCCGCTGCTGGCACGCGATGCCGATTTGCCTTGTTCAAGCTGCCAGGCAAACAGGTCATCGGCAAGCCGTGCAACGTCGGTCTTCCTGTCCGCCAGCTGGATCGCACGACGTATCTGAAGGAAGAAATCATCGGTCGCCGTCGCAGCATGCAGTGACTGGAAGCGCAGCTCGCTCATTGCAGGGCGCTCTCCGCCAAGGGCTTTCCCCAGACGGAACGCCAACGACCTGTCGTCATGCTGATCCTCCTTGACATGCGCCAACGCTCCCGCCACCCAGGCAAGCTGTTCATAGGCTTGGGATTCGTCGGAAAACACCTTGCTGCCGCCTCCCAAGGCAATCAACCGACGTGCGAACAACAGGGTTGCACTGTTGGAAAGCAGTTCTTCGGCGTTCTCGCAACGCCGCAGACGGGCTCGATCTGCCCTTCCCTGGCCGCGAAGTTCGCCAGGCAAGGCGTCCTTGTCCTGCTCCCTGGGTTGCAGAGACCTCCACCAGTCTCGAACCCATTGAAGCTGCTTATCGCTCATCCTGCATTTTCTGGGTTTCATGATTTTGATTTCCCTTTCGCTTTGGTCTTCTTGCCCCGATTCGGATCCACGATATCCCACAACGGCTTCAACTCCTTGGCAAGATTCAGTTCCTTGCCAAGATCTGCCCGGGCCTCGACGACCCGCTTCATGTTCTGCTCCTCAATGGGCGCACTGAGCACCCAGTGGTCGAAAAGCTGCAGCGCCACACGCCTTGTTTCGTTGAGCCAAGCCTTGTAAACCGCAGCAAGCTTGCCTGCTTCATCTGCCTCGTCCTTGGTCCCGTACAGATCCGACAGGCCGTTCAACGCGTTGTAGAACAGAGGTTCGGTTGTCTCCCAGAAACTGTCGAATACAGCGGGTTCAGAGCCGACATCTCCTGGTCTGTTGAACCAGGCCGACTTGACCTGCTTGTGCAGCGCATAGGCCATGCCCTCCGCCGAATCCAGAACGTCCTTCACTCGACCGATGAAGGTCAGCCTATTTCTGGCATCGACCTCATGAATCGGCAAGGCGCTGTCATACCAGCACATGGCCTTCATGTTCGACATGTCGTAGCCGAAGCACCACAGTCTGTACCCCTTTCGCCCTTCCTTCCGTGAACGCCGCTCATTGAAATGCCGTGTGACTTTTGCGGCATCCGGTTGATGATCATCATTCCCAAGAACCAGACCCAGCCACTCACGATAGCCTTTGCCCGCCTGCCTGCCCTTGATGGAGATGGGCGGTTTCTCTCCCTTGGGGTCGAGGCTGTAGGGGGTGAGCGGATGCAGCCACGCCCCGGTATAGTTGGTTCCGCCGTGCCGAGTCAGATAGTGACGAATCGTTCGGACACCCTTGGCCGCGCAGATGGAGCAGGTCCCGTGATCGTCAATGGTCGATGTATCGATACGGATACGACGGGGCATGCTCCAGTAAGCCTGAAGCGGATGGACCGATTCCGGCGTCGTCTCTACGCCATCACTACCGTCACTGGTCCGGGTCGCAACCATCCAGGGCAGTACGTCGCCGATCTTCTTGATATCAGAATAGCTGCCATTCAAAGCTTCCTTGGGCAGCACATTGAGCCAGAGCTTCTGCCACAGCGTGGACGGCTTCTCGGGGTTTTCATCGACGGGTACGACTAAGGTGGTAATGGGGCCGCCACCCCGCAGTGAGGTCCTGACGCCCCTGCCCCCCGACGGCGCATTGATCTGCAGCGTGAACAAGGCCTGAGCAAAGCAGCTTTCGCACAGCGCGAAGTCCTCCTTGTGCTTGTTGAAATACAGGTTGCTATCGGAACCTGCATCAATCAAGAGATCGCGCACCGAGTTCTGGTTCGGCTCCAGACCGGCTGTCTTTAAAAGCAGAAGGTCCTGCATGAAGGCATGGCCATCCGCCTCCAGCTCGAAGGCGTTCTGGTATGGACTGAATGCCTTGGCAAGGTCATCACGACCTGGAGGGGCCTTGTAAAGCTTCTTCCACGCCTCTTCGTCACTGGGCGACATGGACAGCTGCAGAAGACCGATCAGGAGTTGGTATACAGATCCACGAAAATCGGAACGTGGTGCAGATATATCAATCCAATCACCCGTAATATCCAGAGGCGATATGGCTGCACGATCACCCTTAATCGAAACCCCTTGTAGCCAGACTGATGTAATCAGATTCATGTCTGCATCGCCTCCTGTTAATCGACCATTTCAGCACAATTTGATTGGAGAAAAAAGAAAATCTCAACCATGCCCCAACTCTGCAACAGCAGCATTAATGCCTACATTCATGTATACGTGCTCATAGCTACCAGGCCATACCGAAATCAGCGTTGTATTTCATGATCAACTCTTTTCCCCTTTCATCTACCACCTTACCAACAAGATCTCCACCCTCGGAAACCAGGGGCAGGATGAACGCATGATCCCGTAGCAACGGGGTCTTCGCCCTCAATGTCTCGATGGCGCTGGCAAATCTTGCCTGCCAGGAATCGGCAAGCCTTTGGGCAACACTTGCCCGAACGCGGACGGCGGACTGTTCCCAGGGGTTGCTGTCTTTAGCGCACAGGGGGCGCAGCACATCGTCCTGCCATACTGCCAGGTAGATGTTCAGGGTCTCGTCGCCGAGTCGGGTGGGCACCCGGTCGTCCTCGTACCAGCGGGCGCTGCTGCCCATGCAGTAGCCCTTCCCGATTTCCAGGGCATTGAAGTTGGCCTGGCTCTGCATGGCCATGTCCTGGCCGATCTGTTTCAGGCTCAACGCTCGCAGTTCGTCTGGAACACAGTCCAGATCGGCACCGTAGACGGCCTCCACCAGATGGCGCACAGCACCGGGCTCACCTTGCTCACCCGGTGTGGTGATGTTTCCGGCTTCCTTCAGCGCATTCGCCCCCAGCCAAAGCTTGCCAGCGTCGGGATACACATAGGCCGCCGTCGGGAAGAGCGTTTTGTACCAGAAAGCATCCGGACTTCCCTCCAGTGAAGGGGAGAGAATGATCAGCTCGGGCTCTGGCCTGCCTTCCCGGCCGTCCAGGGAAAGGTCCCCGTTTGCCTGGCGGAGGTGACGATGCAGACGGCCAGCCCGCTGAATGATCAGATCGATGGGCGCCAGATCGGAGATCATCAGATCGACATCGAAGTCCAGACTCTGCTCCAGCACCTGCGTACCTACCAGCACCCAGCCTGCGCGATCCTGGCTGCCTGATCGCTTGCCAAACCTGTTCAACACACGCTCTTCGATCTCCAGCCGGTCACCCATGGCATAGCGACTATGGAACAGCACAAGCTTTTGCCCGGGCGACGCACCCTGAAGGAGGTTGTACGCCTTGCGGGCATCAGCCACCGTGTTTCTTATCCAGGCGACACATCCACCCTTTTGGGTAACTTCCGAGATCCTTGCCAGTACGGCGTTCTCGTCATGAACCATGCTGACCTGCACGCGACGCTTCAGCTGTGGACGCGTCTCGCACGCATGGACCCGAATCTCCTTGCCGATCTGCGTTGCCAGGGGATACCTGTTGTCATCCAGTTCACAGTCTTCGTCGATTCCCAAGCCGCACCGATAGGCGTCGATGAGCCTCTCCCGTGTCTCCAGCGGAAGGGTGGCAGACAGCAGGATGACACTGCCACCCTGACTGGCATGTGCCATCAGCAACTTCTTCAGCAACGACATCATGTAGTCGTCGTAGGCATGCACCTCATCCACCAGAAGCACTTTGCCGCTCAGGCCTATAAGGCGCAATGACTGGTGACGGGCAGGCAGAACAGCCAGTAACGCCTGGTCCAGCGTACCGACGCCCACCTCTGCCAGCAGCGCTTTCTTGCGATTGTCCGCCAACCAGGCGTTGCATTGCGCACTGGCGCTGCTTTCATCCGGCTGGTAGCTACGGTCTCCGGGCTGATCCTCGGATTGCAGTACGCTTTCCTTGAACTCCTTGACCAGCTGCCGGGCACCGTGAGAGAGCACCAGCGATGGATTGCTGCCTTCCCTGTAGAGACGCCGATAGACCTCTCCGCCGGTACATCTGGTTGGAAGTTGCCATGCTGGGCAAGGCAAAGTACAGGCCCTGCGCGCGACCGGCCTGCATCAGCCGCTGGGTCAGAATCAACGCTGCTTCGGTTTTGCCCGCACCAGTCACGTCTTCAAGCAGGAAGAGCTGTGGCCCGTCCTCCAGTTCGACGGTTGCAGCGTAGTTCTGCAAGGGCGTGGGTGACTTCAGATAGTCAAATAGCTTGGTGGGATCATCCCAGTCCTTGACCGGACTCCAGGCCAGGCCCGTACTGGCAACTGCCTTGTCTGCAAACTCAAGCGCCTTTGGCCAGTACTCGGACAGTGCCAGGGGCTGACTGCGATAAGGGAAGAAGCTCTGGTTGGAGCCCAGCCAGTCTGCCAGAACACCCAGCCCTGCCAGACGCCACGAGTGCTTCTTCAGTATCTTCGTATGCTCACTGTCGGGTTTCGGCAGGGGAAGAACATCTTGCAGGATCAGGTCCTTCACATCCGACATGAAATGCTCTGCAACTTCCAGGTCGACTGCCATGAAGGCTGTGTCCACATTTGCTGGAGCGGTCCCCCCGTCCTCACTGTCCAGCGGCGGCTTGCCGTGGTGCCCTGCTGTTGCCCGCATCCAGATCTCCCAGAAACCATGGTCTGGCGACGGTATTCCCTCAGGGACTGCCTCCGTATCGACAAGCTCCATCCACAGCCACCACCCCAGCGTGTCATGGCGCTGGTTATATCTTTTGACGGGGTTGGGAGGAACCAGCCCCGGGATGGGCTCTGGCAGCACCCCTTGAAAGGCACGGGCGAACTTTCCCTGATCATGCAGGGCCATGAAGAAGACGAACAGGGCTTCGACCTGCCGCTGGGGCCAGCCGAGTTCTTCAGCAAGCAGACGCAGAGAAAAATGAGGGAGGTCCAGAAGCTTTCTGGCGCATGCCGCCACGTCCAGAGCGTGGAATGGCAGCAGGTGGTACGCGTCTCCTTCCTTGTCCTGAGAAGAGGCTTTACCCCAGTAGGAAAAGTACGATTCAGCCATTCCGAGCCCTTTTCATGGCGCATATGAACAGCCCTCTGCGTCAGCCCCCTCCTCCAACGACTCTGCCTTGGATGCCTTGTCTCCTGCGATGGCTGCCAAGGTATTCAACCCGCCAACTGGACGAGAGAAATCTACATTCAGGTGCAGATGGACACTGCCACTACGATACGAAACGCAATATTGTGTGTCCACCGCTACCTGGATATTGCTGTTTTATCCCGACAAACGGCTCTTGCCTCTCCGACAGGCGGTCGATTTCAGGTCATGCGCGGCAGCTTTCCCTTCTTGAACGGCAGCCTCCTCACCCGCACCCCTATTCCGCCACAAACGCCCCCTCAAACCCCCGCAGCTCCTTCTGCGTCAACCCCACCTCTGGCGACAGCGCCACCTCACGCCATCCGGCTACCGCTGCGCGCACTTCATCCAGTACCCTCTGTGCGGCTTCCTGCGTCAGCGCGAATTCCCGGCAGCGAGCCAGCAACATGCGGGTGTTGGTGATGGGGCCGTCCTCTTCGGAAAGCCACACTTTGGATTCTCTGTCCTTGTCCGGAAAGGGGTTGATGTCGAATGCTGGGGAGAGACGCCAATGGCCGTTCGTGGCATGCAGGAAGCCGTGGTTCTGCAGGTGGTCATCCACGTTGGTGATGAGCAGGTTGAAGATGAGGCGTCGCCACAGCTGCTGCAGGTCGGCGGTGGGGTCGAGTGCATGGCGGCGAATGACTTCGGCGATTTCCAGATAGCTTCTTTCATCATCCCGCGAGGCCTGCAGCATGGTGGCGGCCGACTGGTAGGGAATGCGCCCGCCATCCGGCTGTCTGTCGAAGCGGTAGATAAGGGCGACGGGAATGTCTGCCAGCTGCACGACTCTCGATTCGGCTGCCTGGATGCCGGCGCGTTGAGCCAGTTTCAAGGCCAGCACTTCGCCACGTGTGACGCTGCGGGTGTCGCCAATGCTGGGAAACTTGCCGATGGCCAGGCGACCGTTCTCGTCCACCAGGGTACATTTGGGGCGCATGCCGCCCAGGGAGGTGCCCCTGCCCTGCAGGTAGCGCAGGTCTTCGTCGGTCTCGTCCCCGCGCTCGATGGCATGGCTGGCCCGGAAGGCACGCTCCAGGGCGATGAGGGGCGGCGTGGTCCGGCGGCCGGGCTCAACGGAACGGTGCCATTGGCCATCCGCACCTTTCAGCCTCAGCGCACCAACGCGGGCGCTGTCGTCCACGGCCAGCAGGTAGTCCAGTTCGGTCAGTGCGCCCAGGGTCGGGTCTTTCTGGCGGCGCTTGGCATGGTCCCGCACGATGACTCTTCTTCCCCAGGCATCCGGTGCCGTGTCGGCCAGCGCGCCATGAAAGGGTGAGTCATGCGAGGTGGCGGCCTTGTGAGGCTGGTGACCGGATGTCCACTGCAGGTCGGCTGAAACATTGAAGCCATCCGGGCTGGCCAGCCAGCTGGCGTCGTAGGCAAAGGCCGTGCTTTCGCGTCTTCCCTGGCGGGTGTAGATGAGCGATCCGATGGGGATGCCTTTCTGCCCCACGCACACCTGCACGTGCTGGCGAAGGGTGTTCGATGGTGCAGCCATCACAACCCTCCCGATACGTTCCTGGGCATCCGTACCCGCTTGGGCAGCTGCTCATCCATCAGCAACAGGCCAATGTCGTCGTTGGCGGTGTCCATGAGGTTTTCCAGGGCCTTCAGGTCACCCAGGATCATCATCGCCCGGGCAATGAAGTGGATGGGGATGCGTGGGTCGCCTTTTTCGATGCGGCGCACGGTGGAGACGGATGCCCCCATGCGCTGGGCCATGGAGTCCTGCGAGATGCGGCGGCGGCGGCGGGCCAGCGACAGGTCGTGACCCAGCTTGCGAATGGCGCGCTCGACCGGGAGGGGCATGAAGTCCGACATGAATTAGCAGCCTGTTGGAGATGCTTATAGTGATCAATATATCCATTCAGGACGTTAAGTTCAATAACTGGCGAGACTGATGCCTGACATGGGTATCACATGCGAGGTTGTCGCTTTTAGCACTCTAACCAGGACGCTTATAGGCTTGTATAGACCTCATGAGACCTTTAATTGCATGGGTCTCAGATAGGCATGCAAAGCTCCCACCCCAAGCCTCACCCTCCCGATACCCGGACAAGACAGGCTGGCCCGGCAGGCCCACACCCCACCGCCAGCCCCTGCAGCCCGTTGCTTTTTGCCCTTCTCAGGCGCCCTCCCCACGCCCCGGTCTGCTGCCAACCTCCTTCCGTGCTATGTTCCCTGTCACCCGGCCCATTCGGCCGCCAGGATGGATCCAGAGCCGGCGGCAGGCGCCGAAACGGTTTCTGGCCT
>ERZ773044.259-NODE-259-length-26993-cov-6.83748_pt1 | contig 26993 bp, 19 predicted proteins | sample MGYA00511897_ERZ773044 | MGnify/ENA primary metagenome ERZ773044 (study PRJEB29015, sample SAMEA2738116) | human oral metagenome | biome: human oral; feature: human-associated habitat; material: saliva | place: China | collected 2170 ...
TGGAAGAGCAGCAGCGCATTGTCGATATTCTCGACCGCTTCGACGCCCTGACCACCAGCCTCTCCGAGGGTCTACCCGCAGAGCTCGCAGCGCGTCGCAGCCAGTACGAGTACTACCGCGACCAGCTACTTTCCTTCCCCCGCAAGGGCGAAAACCAGTAGACACCTGCGTATCAAACTACGCATCACGCGTGAACCCCGTGCAGGGGCGGCACCCCGCCACCCCTGCACGGGCCGCTGGACCTCAACCACATACCTCAACCACACTCAACAAACTGGGCCCGCTAACTCTGAGCCCAACCATCCACACACTCAACCCCCTACGCAAAGGAGCACCCCGTGGAAACCGTACCCAACCACCCCCGCCCCACCGAAGGACGCACCGAAAGCATCCTCAGCTCAGACGACTTCACCGTCATCGCCAAGCTCAAGGGAACTGGCCTCTACGAGGAATGGAAGGCCCAGCACCAGAAGAAGCGTGAGCACCAGAGCGAAGCGCAGCTCGAAGCCGAACTCATCGAAACCCTCAAAACCCAGGGCTACGACTACCTGCCGCACCTCACCGACGAAGCCGCGCTCATCCGCAACCTGCGCGAACAGCTCGAACGCCTCAACACCCGCCCCGAAGAAGGCGCCTACGGCCCCAACAGCGGCTTCCACTTCACCGACGAAGAATTCAACCGCCTGCTCACCGAACACATCGCCCGCTCCAACGACGGCATCCTCGAGAAGGCCAAGCTCATCCAGGAAGAACGCTTCATCGACTTCCGCCTCGAAGACGGCACCCTGCGCAACATCATGCTCATCGACGCCGCCTACCCCGCACGCAACCGCATGCAGGTCATCAACCAGTACCGCGTACCCGCCCCCAACGGCAAGGTACTCAACCGCTACGACGTGACCATCCTCGTCAACGGCCTGCCCCTCGTACACGTCGAACTCAAGAAGCGCAACGTAAGCATCCGCGAAGCCTTCAACCAGATCGAGCGATACCAGAACGAAGGCTTCCAGCAGGACAAGCACCGCCTCTTCGAATACGCCCAGATCTTCGTCATCAGCAACGGCTTCGAAACCAAGTACTACTCCAACACTGTGCGCCACAAGCACGTCGAAGACCAGCAGAAAGCCGGCCGCAAGACTGCCTCCGGCGGCTCCGCAGGCAAGAGCTTCGACTTCACCAGCTACTGGTCAGACGAACAGAACAACCGAATCAACGACCTGATTCTCTTCGCGCGCACCTTCCTCACCCGCCACACCCTCGCGAACATCCTGACCCGCTACTGCATCTTCACCGTAGGCCAGGACCTGCTCGTCATGCGCCCCTACCAGATCGCGGCAACCGAGAAAATCATCAAGCGCGTCGAAATCGCCAACAACGACACCAAGCTGCTCGGCACCAAAGAAGCCGGCGGCTACATCTGGCACACCACCGGCAGCGGCAAAACCCTCACCAGCTTCAAAACCGCACGCCGCCTGGCAGAAACCGGGCTCGTCGACAAGGTACTCTTCGTCGTGGACCGCAAGGACCTCGACTACCAGACCATGCTCGAATACAACAACTTCCAGGCAGACTCCGTCAGTTCCACCGGCAGCACCCGCGAACTCAGCAACCGCCTCGCCGACCGTGGAACCAACATCGTAGTCACCACCATCCACAAGCTGTCCAACCTCATCACCGCCGAACCCGAGCACCCCGTCTACAAGCAGCGCGTAGCCATCATCTTCGACGAATGCCACCGCTCCCAGTTCGGCCGCATGAACACCGCCATCAAGAAGAGCTTCAAGAAGTACAGCATGTTCGGGTTCACCGGCACCCCCATCTTCGACAAGAACTCCGCAGGCGGCCCCGGCACCACCACCGTCGAAGTCTTCGGCGACTGCCTGCACACCTACACCGTCGTTGACGCCATCAACGACAAGAACGTGCTGAAATTCCACCTGGAATACACCAACACCAGCCCCGACTTTGCCGAACTCGAAGAAGCCTCCTACGCAGACGAAATTGCCGCCGAACGCGCCGAAACCCCCGACGCGAAGGAACTCGCCAAGTTCGCAAAGAGCAAGGAAGTACTCGAAAGCCCCCAGCGCATCGAAGCCGTCGCCACCTACATTCTGGATAACTACGACCGCAAAACCAACCAGAGTGCAGCCACCAGCTACGACATTAAGAAGACCCGCACCATCAACGGCGTGACCGAACACTACGTAGAGCGTGTGCGCGGCTTCAACTCGATCCTGGCAACCTCCTCCATCGACGCTGCCTGCACCTACTACGACACCCTCAACACCCTGCAAGAAGAACGCATCGCAGACGGCACCCTGCGCCCCGAACAGAAGCTCAAGGTCGCCATCATCTACTCGCAGGGCAACGGCGGGCAGCTCTTCGACACCTTCGGCGATGAAGAAAACTTCACCTTCGCCACCGAAGGCACCGGCAGCCGCATGGACGGCTTCCTCGAAGACTACAACACCATGTTCGGCACCAACTTCAGCACCGACGGCGACTCCTTCGACAACTACTACAAGGACGTCTCCCGCAAGATGAAGATGCGCGAACTGGACCTGCTCATTGTCGTGAACATGTTCTTGACCGGCTTTGACTCCAAGACCGTCAACACCCTCTGGGTGGATAAGAACCTGAAGATGCACGGCCTGGTGCAGGCGTACAGCCGCACCAACCGAATCCTCAACTCGCTCAAGCCCTCCGGCAACATCGTGTGCTTCCGCGACCTGGAACAGGCAACCAAGGACGCCTTCACCCTCTTCGGCGACACCGAAAACAGCAGCGGCCAGTCCGCCCTCGACATCGCCTTCACCCGACCCTACAAGGACGCCTACGCCGCATACGATAAGGCCGTCTCCGACCTGCGCGAAGAATTCCCCATCGACGAGGGCGGCTCCATCACCGTGGACACCCCCGAAGAGAAGGCCCGCTACATCGAGGTCATGAACCGGGTGCTTGAACTGCAGCAGGAACTGCGCGTACACGACGAGTTCATCCGCGACGGCGGCAACGAACTCATCAGCGACTACGACATGCAGGGCTACACCGGTGTCTACAACGACATCTACGAAGAAGCCCGCGAACTGCGCAAGGCACAGGAAGAAGGAACCGACGAGGGCGAGGACAGGACCGATGAGGTCGACCCGTTCGCCGGTGTCCACTTCCTCACCGAGCTGGTGAAGCAGCAGGAAGTCGGTGTGCTCTACATCCTCGAGCTCGTCAAGGCAGCCCGCGCAGCACGCCAAGGCAAGGCGGCAGGGGAGAGCAACACCGCCGAAACCGCTCAGGACAGCGTGGAGTACTTCCGCGACCGTGTGCGCCTCGCTATCCGTAACGACGCCGACCTGCGCGAAAGCGGCGATATCATCGAGGACTACTTCGACACCTACCTGAACGAGTCCGAAGACCACGACGTGCAGGAACACTTCCACCGCTACGTGACCGACCGCCGCACCCGCGAAGAAGACACCATCGTGCAGGACGAAGAGCTGGACTCCGCAGAGACCCAGCGCGTCGTCAACCGTGCGCTCAAGGAAAACCGCCGCACCATCCCCGGCAAGATCAGCCGCCTGGTCAAGGGCAAGATTTCGCTCTTTGGCGGCAAGCTCGGCGGCGCGAAAACCGAGGATGCCGCAACCAAGGCGAAGCGTGTGAAGCAGAAGCTGGAAAAGCACATCGTCCGCTTCATGCCGTTCCTCGGCGGAAACTAACCCGCGGTTATTTGCCGTAGTTAGAGATAACCGGCGGTAATACCCCGCCTAGAGGTAATCCGCCCAGAAGCCACATGTGTTTCGAAAAGCCACTTCTTTGGTGGCTTCTCGAAACACATGTGGCTTCTCGCCGTTCATGGGAGGAGCCTTCTCGGCAGGGTAGCAGTCTTCACCGCCTCATCTCCGCGAAGTGTATGCGGGCGGTGGGGGAGTGCGCCTCCAGAAAACCCCTTGTCACGCAATATTTTTTGCGTATTTTCTCCGGCGCGAGCGGTGCAGCCCCTTATCTTGTCAGGGGTGCCCCGTACCTTAGGCTGTAGAGAACAATGACGCGTTCTCATTCCTCCATCGAACGACCAAAGGAGAAACCCATGTACACGGATGGCTACTACAGCGATGAAGACTTCCGCACCTTCTGCTCCGGCCAGGACGCCGCCAACATCGACGACTTCTTCACCGACAACGGCGAATACCTCATGGTGTACCTGCCCGAAGTCACCGACCGCGAGTTCCTCGCCGGCCTCCGCTACGGTAACCGCTGCGATGCTCTCTGTCAGAGCGGATACGCCTTCGACGAGGCAGAAGATGCCCTCCGCGACATGTACGCGCTCGCCGTCTGAGCCGGGATGCGGCGGAGCCGCCGGGGGAGTAGGGCCCTGCATTTTGACGGTGCGATGGCCTGACGGAAGTGGCTTCGTTGCCGTAAGAGTATAGGCATCGTTGCGGTAGGCAAATGTTGTTTGATAACGAAAATAATGTATTGCGGTTTTTTGACTGTCATAAACCGCAAAAGAGTGCAAACATGGCTAAATTTCCTGTAGGGTGGTTCTGGGACTCATAACGATGCACCGGTGCATCGATAATGCGAGGTACCTAGTCTGGGTGCTTTTGGATACGTTGCTGTACCTAAAGAAAGCTTCTCGACTAGCACATACACACCATCACCGACGATTGGAGCACCCAATGGGACCTGAATCCGCTTTGACCCGCCGCGCGCTGCTGAGCGGCGGCGCACTCTTCGGCCTGACCGGACTGCTTGCGGCATGCGGTCAGCAGGCCGCTAATGAGGCTGCCGGCTCGACTTCTTCCGGCACGCCGAGCGAAACCGCTTCGGCATCTGCCGCGGCGTCTGATGCCGCTTCTGCATCAGCTACTCCGAGCCCGCGAGTCACTCGCGGCTACTCCGGCGGTTCCAAGGCACCCGATGGAGAGTACCGTAAGGCCGATGGATATGGTCCGGCACAGAACGTTCCCAAGCCCCGTAATGAGCCTGCACAGTATCCTGAAAACGAAGAGGGTCTCATCCATATGATGGAAGACTGGGTGGTTGCTCATAACTACGGTATTCAGACCGGCAACTGTTCATCAGCCAAAAAATATGTTTCTGAGAGCACTGAAGAATACAAGTTCTATGAGTATCTTGAGGGACTCTACCAGCGCGGAGGTTGGGTAATCGAAGGACTCGACTCCTATCAGCAGGAGGGCATACCTATCTATAATGAGAAGCAGAAGGTTTACCGCATGAAAATTCGTGTTTTTTGGAGTATTGCAATGTATATTGAGCCTGACGGAAAAATTACAAAGCAAGCAAACACCAACAAAGATGATGATAAATTCAATTTCTTCTTCAGCTACTCTAATGGTTATTGGAAAATTATTGGTAGTGGAGAAGGAGATGAGCTTAAAGATGAATAGCGGCATCAAATATATTGGAATATTCTGCGTATCAGTTTTGTCTGCTTCTCTACTAATCCCTCCAACTGCACATGCTGAAGAATGCACAAGTCCTGATTCTAACGGTCATTGCTATAGGGTTCCGAACCCACCGAATCGCCGATCAAGAACAGCGGATAAAAATAAAGAGGAAAATTCTGAAGTCCCTAGCGATTCCTCGAATGCTTCCCAGTCTATCAACCAAGAATATTTTGATTATGAAACATGGTTTAAAAATAACTACCAATTAATAACCGATGAAACAGGCGCCAAAATGTATGCCCGCAAAACAGCAAACCGCCGCCCAGGTGAGGCTGCGTGCCATGATGAAGCTATGAAACCCGGCGAATACGCCCGCGTCAAAGAAAAGCCAATTGAATCAACTACCAATGGGGACACGGTATTTTGCAAGCCCAACGACACTAAAACCCTCACCCCCACCAACCCCAAAGAAACCCCCAAGGGACCCACTATCGAAGAAATGCTCCAAGAAATCGAAGACCAATTCGCTAACACCAATATCCAGGCCCCCGTACTAAAACAGTCCTACAACCTTGGCTCTGGTCAGGGCGAAGATAACCCCAACGTCTACAAGAACCAAGCCGTCAACTTCTACGTCGACGCACCCACCGCACGTTGGGAAGGCGACCTCATGATCGGCCACGTAGAAATAGAATCCTACCCCACCCAAATGACCATCCAATACGGCAACGGCGACGAGGATACTTTCTACACCATGGGCAAGCCGGTTAGCAGGGCACGCGGCGAAGAGTCACGCAAGACCGCCACGAGTTACGCTTACCAGCGGTCGGGCAACTTCCATGCCTACGCAACGGTGTCATACTCTGGTCGTTTCCGCGTAAACGGCGGCGATTGGCAGACGTTGGATGTCGTGTTGACGAAAGATACCGTTGACCCGCTGCTGGTGCGTGTGTGGTGGGTTGATGTGGGACGCGTCGGCGGCACCTGCGATGAAGACGACACTCGTTGGGGCTGCAAGAACGACCCGACCATGGGTAAGCCGGATAACCCGAACCCGCGTCTGCGCAAGGCCGATATTCGCACCGGTCAACGCTGGCACCTGAATGACAATGGCGATGGGGATACGGAGTATGCGTTGCATCGTTCCTGGCCTGACATGTAAGCGGTTTTCCCACCGCGTATGGCAACGCAAGAGCATCAGCGAGACTCGCTTGGCCTGGGTCATTCCGCGGAGACTGGTTTCCAGTAACGGGTTAGTGACTTTAGGCAGGGATAAAACCCCGGCTTAGAGTCACTAACCTATCGCTGAATTTCCTACCCATGAACCGATTTTCGCGTGCCTTGCCTAAGTGATTCACCAGCCCTTTCTCAATTGTCGGGGGCCTGTGGCTTGGTGGGTCTTCCGGTTTCTTGCCAGCGTTCACCGCCCCTTCAAACACGCAGAAGCCACATGTGTTTCGAGAAGCCACGATAATGGTGGCTTTTCGAAACACATGTGGCTTCTCGGCGTTAATCTAGGTCAGTAACCCGGGGCGCCAGCCTCTATCGGCCGGCACCCCGGACACTACCTATCGGCTAGAACTCCGGTTTTAGACCCTAGCTACCGAAGCCCTGCAGGGTTGCTGCCCAGGCGCGGCGCGCTTCCAGAGCTTCTTTGGCCTTGGCGATCTTCTTGGAGTCGCCGCCCTTCTCAGCTGCGGCGAGCTCTGCCTCCAGTTCGGCGAGGGAGTCCTCGATCTGTGCGAGCAGGGAGTTCGCGCGTGCCGCCTTGGCGGGGTCGTTGCGCTTCCACTTTGCCTCTTCGGCGCCGTTGATTTCGTCCTGAATACGGCGCAGCTCGCCGTCTACGCGGCGCAGGTCGTTGCGGGGCACGCGGCCAGCCGCATCCCAGCGATCCAGAATCTTCTCGAAGGCGGCCTTTGCTGCCTCAATATCCTCAACGGGCAGGAGCGCGCGGGCTTCCTCCAGCAGTGCCTCCTTGACCTTCAGGTTTTCGGCGTAGACGGCATCCTGCGCGGCCTCAGCCTCGTGGCGGGCGTTGAAGAACACGTCCTGAGCGGCACGGAAACGAGCCCACAGCTTGTCGTCCTCACGGCGGTGACCGCGCGGAACCTGCTTCCAGGCGCGCATCAGCTCACCGTACGCGCGGGAGGTCTCAGACCAATCGGTCGAGGTGGACAGCTCCTCGGCGCGAGCAATCAGCTCTTCCTTCGCGCGCTTGATGCGTGCGTTGCGGTCGTCCAGCTGGGAGAAGTGCGCGCGGCGGTTGCGATCGAAGGTGGTGCGGGCGGCGCGGAAACGCTTCCACAGCTCGTCCTCCACGCTCTTGGCCAGGTGAATCTCGCGCTGAGCCTTCTTCCACGCCTCGAACAGCTCGTTCATGCGGGCGTGCGAGTTCTTCCAGTGAATCTGGTCGGGGTCCTGGCCGGCAATCTGCTCGGCCTCGGCCACAATCTCTTCACGCACTGCCAGGGCACGTTCGCGGTTCTCGGTGCGGGCCTGCTGCTGCTTCTCGCCAAGTTCGGCGATCTGCTCAGCGAGGGAGACGAGGCGCTTCTGCAGGCCGGAGTAGTCGCCGACCATGTTGCGCACGCCAATCTGCGAGCCGATGGAGGCGATGCCCTTCTGCAGATCCGCGGCGGGGGCGTTATTGGCCAGGCGCGACTCGAGCAGGGCGACCTGCGCCTCAACGTTTTCAAACTTACGGGCGAAGTAGCTGAGCGCTTCATCTTCGGATGCGCCGGGCAGCTGACCTACGGCGTACTCTTCGCCATCGACAATGACGAAGACGTGGCCGTCCTCGGAGACGCGACCGAACTGGCGGGCCTTCTCGAGGTTTACAGTGTCGTCGGATTTGGTAGTCACCGCTATAACTCTTTCACTCGGGGGTGCCGGATGCGGGGAGCGCCTTCGCGCCGTCTCGCCGAGGCGTGGGCCGCGGCATTCCGCGGGGCACCCGTTGGGTTGTGCGTGTGCACCTCCTAAGCATAGCCGGTACGGGCCGCGCGTGAGTAGTGTCCGGTCGTGTTGTGTTTCGTGGCGAACCGCCCGCCGCCGCACATGTGGGCTCCGGCTATTCCGTTGAGCCGCTACCTGCGTTGCCTCCGTTGCCGCGCATGCGAGCCGCCGCCGCTACGCGTGCCCGCGGGTGCTTCGGCTTGAATCGACCAACTGGCCCCTGCGGAGGGCCGCCGCCGGCATCACTCACACCGGCAATCAGCCAGGTAGTACCATCCCGGCGCATCGCTTCGGCCCCTAATCGCCGTCGTCACGTTCAGATGCGCCGCTCGCGAGTGTTGGCACGGGGATGAGCGGTTCACTCTGTCCGCGTGCGAGCCCCCGCCGTGCGTGCGGGTGTTGGTATGATGATAGATATGCCCGGCACCGTAGAGCGCCGGGGTTTTGTTGTCGAGTTCTTTATCAAGGAGTAGAGCGCATGGCTCGCAAGGCGTCGCTGTCTGGTTTCCCCGAGTATCTTCCGGCTGAACGACTGGTTGAGAACCACGTTCTCGACACCCTGCGTGAGACTTTTGAGCTGCACGGTTTTTCCCCGATTGAGACTCGTTCGGTAGAGACCATCGAGCAGCTGCTGCGCAAGGGCGAAATCGACAAGGAAGTGTACGCCATCTCGCGCCTGCAGGAGGACGACTCCGCGAAGGCCAAGGAGAAGCTGGCGCTGCACTTTGACCTGACCGTGCCGTTTGCCCGCTACGTGGTGGAGAACGCCGGCTACCTGAACTTCCCGTTCTCGCGTTACCAGATTCAGAAGGTTTGGCGTGGCGAGCGCCCGCAGGAGGGCCGCGCCCGCGAGTTCACCCAGGCAGATATTGACGTGGTTGGCGACGGCGAGCTGCCGTTCCGTTACGACGTGACCCTCGCGCTGGTCGTTGTCGATGCGCTGTCGAAGCTGCCGATTCCCGATTTCAAGCTGCGCGTGAATAACCGCAAGCTGGCCGAGGGCTTCTACCTGGGCCTGGGCCTGACCGACACCGCGGCCGTGCTGCGCTCCATCGACAAGCTGGAGAAGATTGGTCCGGAGCGCGTGGCCGAGGAGCTTCAGTCCGAGGCCGGTGCGAGCGCGGAGGCTGCCGCGGCCGCCCTGGAGCTGGCCCAGATTCGTACCGAGGATGCATCCTTCGTGGAGCAGGTGCGTGCGCTTGCCGCCAAGTATTCGGTGGAGCACGAGCTGCTGGATCAGGGTCTTGCCGAGCTGGCCGAGGTCATTGAGGAAGCGGCTCGCCGTGCGCCGGGTAAGGTGCTGGCTGACCTGTCGATTGCTCGCGGTCTGGACTACTACACCGGCACCGTGTATGAGACTGTTCTGGTTGGTCACGAGTCGCTGGGGTCGATTTGCTCGGGCGGTCGCTACGAGTCGCTGGCCTCGAACGGTAAGAAGACCTACCCTGGCGTTGGCCTGTCCATTGGCGTGACCCGCGTGGTGGCTCGCATCCTCTCGCAGAGCTTTGCGCAGGCAAGCCGTAAGGTGCCTTCGGCCGTGTTCGTGGCCCTGACGAATGATGAGGGCTGGTCCGCCGCGAATGATGTTGCGGATGCACTGCGCGCCCGCGGCATCGCCTGCGAGGTGTCTGCGAATGCGGCGAAGTTCGGCAAGCAGATTAAGTACGCCGAGAAGCGCGGTATTCCGTTCGTGTGGTTCATCTCTTCGGATGAGTCTGGTGCCCCGGTTCACGAGGTGAAGGATATCCGTTCGGGTGAGCAGGTGCCCGCCGACCCGAATTCGTGGATGCCGCCGGCTGAGGACCTGCACGTTCAGATTGTGCGTGCTGAGGGCCTGTAAATACCTGTAATACCCGTATTATCTGGCTGCGGTAATATTTGGCTGCTGTAAGTCTGTCGTTTACCCGCCCGGTGGGGAGGATGTTAGCCTCCCTGCCGGGCGGGTTTTGCGTGGTCTAGTGGCGGGGGAGTCTAGTAACTCGGCGGGTGGTTTAGTAACCCGGTGGATGGGCTAGTCGCGTTTGGGATGGTTAAGACCCACCCCATACGCGACTAAACCACCCACAAACCGAATCAGCGACCCATTGAGAGGCGACCGGGCTCACCGCAGAAGCAACCTCCGCAGGTGGGCCACGACTTCCGGTTCCTTCTGGAAGATATCGGCCCAGGTCAGGTGTATAACCGTCCAGCCGGCGCGGGTGAGCGCCCGGTCGCGGGCCGCCTCCTGCCGGTCTCGGCCCGGGTAATCGACGTACTTCTGTTCACCGTCAAACTCGAGAATGACCCGTAGCTCGGGCCAAGCGAAATCCGTTCGGTAGCGTCGGCCCTCGCACACAATCGGGTACTGGGTCACGGGGGAGGGCAGCTCGTGCTCCATGAGTAGGCATCGGGTGAGGCTTTCGCCGGCCGACTCGCTGGATGCATCCATCGCCCGAACAACGAGCGACCCATTCGAGCGACCGCCGCGCCCGGTGAGGTGCGTGAGGGCGTCGGTCACAGCCTCGGGCGTTAGGAGCCCCCGCCGCATCACGGAGTCGGTCAGCACCACGGCGTTCCGAAAAGGCATGGTCCGCACGCAATCCTGCAGCGTGCGAGTCACTGTTGTAACGGGAATGGATGTGCCCGGAATTATGGTCACCTCGTCGGGGTCAAGAGTAAATCTGTACCGACGGATTCGCCCTCGGTCCGAGGGACTTTTAGCGTTGCTACACACGTTGAGTCTGGCCGGAACGGCTATCAGGTCGAGCCCCCAGAGCACCGCGGCTGATTCGTGCGAGAAGACCCCTTGCAGGCCGGCCTTGTGGGCGGCGATGCATCGTACACGAAGCCGATCGTCGTCTCGAAGGCCGGTAGCGTCAGAGGCGTAGATGTAGGCTCCTCGCTGAATACGTTGCAGGGTCCCGGAGGCTATCAGTCTGTTGACTTCCCTCGCGCCGATTCCCCGCAGCTTAAGGATGCGCGTGGTCAGCACAAGGGAGTACAGTTCGACGGTTCGTGGGGTGGGGGCAGTCAGGGAGTTCATACCCATCAGGCTGTCATATCGTGGCCGTTGCACGTGGCGAAAATCAAAATCTGTGGATAACTCGGCTGAAGACGAAGAAGGTTGCCCGTCCACAGGGGAGGGGTTAGTCCCGTCGGGTGGATTCTGGGTGATCTAGTATCGGGGTCTGAGTAGTCCGGTGGGTGGTTTAGTCACTTGAAACATGGTTTAGTCGCATCTGCGGTGGGTCTTAACCACCCCAAACGCGACTAAACCACCCACAAACCGAAACCGCCCCTCGCAGCCCCTACCAACCTCCTTCCGCGAGAGAATCCATACCCCGGCCCGGCAAGACGGGCTACAATGGATGAGGCGCACGCAGTGTGCGCATATCATCAACCGCGAGTACCCGGCTACTGTCTATAGTCGTGAGGTGCTCGCTATGAAAGGAATGTCTGTGCTTCGCACTCACACCAACGGCGAGCTGACCGCCGCAAACATTGGAGAGACCGTCACCCTGACCGGTTGGGTGGCTCGTCGCCGCGACCACGGTGGCGTCGCCTTCGTTGACCTGCGTGACCGCGAGGGTGTCACCCAGTGCGTTTTCCACAACGAGGCTGACTTCGAGCACCTGCGCAACGAGTACGTTCTGCGCGTGACCGGTAAGGTTTCCAAGCGCCCGGAGGGTAACGAGAACCCGAACCTGGCCACCGGTGAGATTGAGGTTGAGGTGTCCACCGTTGAGGTGCTGAACACCGCGGCCCCGCTGCCTTTCCAGATTGACGAGCACGTTGAGGTGGGTGAGGAGGCGCGCCTGCGCTACCGCTACCTGGACCTTCGCCGCCCGGAGCCGGCCCGCATCATGCGCCTGCGTTCGGACGCGAACCGTGCGGCACGCAACCTGCTGGCCGAGGACGGCTACATTGAGGTTGAGACCCCGACCCTGACCCGTTCCACCCCCGAGGGTGCGCGTGACTTCCTGGTGCCGGCTCGTCTGGCTCCGGGTTCGTGGTACGCTCTGCCGCAGTCCCCGCAGCTGTTCAAGCAGCTGCTGCAGGTGGGCGGTATTGAGAAGTACTACCAGATTGCCCGCTGCTACCGTGACGAGGACTTCCGCGCCGACCGTCAGCCCGAGTTCACCCAGCTGGACATTGAGGCTTCGTTCGTTGACCAGGAAGACATCATTGACCTGGGCGAGCGCATCGTTGAGGCTGTGTGGAACCTGATTGACGTGAAGGTTCCCCGCCCGATCCAGCGCATGACCTACAAGGACGCGATGGAGAAGTACGGTACGGACAAGCCCGACCTGCGCTTCGGCCTGGAGCTGACCGAGCTGACCGAGTACTTCAAGGACACCACTTTCCGCGTGTTCAAGGCTCCCTACGTGGGCGCCGTGGTGATGCCCGGTGGCGCATCCCAGCCCCGCCGCACCCTGGACGCTTGGCAGGAATGGGCTAAGCAGCGCGGCGCTAAGGGCCTGGCTTATGTCCTCATTCAGGAGGACGGTGAGCTGACCGGCCCCGTGGCTAAGAACATCACCGACGCTGAGCGTGCTGGCCTGGCTGAGGCTACCGGCGCGAAGCCCGGCGACTGCATCTTCTTCGCTGCTGGTGAGGCTAAGGCTTCCCGCGCGCTGCTGGGTGCTGCCCGCGTTGAGATTGGTCACCGTACCGGCCTGATTAAGGACGGCGAGTGGTCCTTCGTGTGGGTTGTTGACGCCCCCATGTTCGAGTCTGCTGCTGAGGCTACTGAGTCCGGTGACGTGGCTCTGGGCCACTCCGCATGGACCGCTGTGCACCACGCGTTCACCTCCCCGAAGCCCGAGTTCCTGGACACCTTCGACACCGATCCGGGTTCGGCTCTGGCCTACGCTTACGACATTGTCTGCAACGGCAACGAGATCGGTGGCGGTTCGATCCGTATTCACCGCCGCGACGTGCAGGAGCGTGTGTTCGCCGTGATGGGCATTGGTGAGGAAGAGGCTCAGGAGAAGTTCGGCTTCCTGCTGGATGCGTTCAAGTACGGCGCACCGCCCATGGGTGGTATTGCGTTCGGTTGGGACCGTGTCGTGTCCCTGCTGGCTGGTGTTGATTCGATCCGCGAGGTTATTGCGTTCCCGAAGACCGGTAACGGCTACGATCCGCTGACCGCCGCACCCGCTCCGATTACTCCGGAGCAGCGTAAGGAAGCCGGCGTGGACTTCAAGCCGAAGAAGAAGGACGAGGAGTAATCTTCTCCAGTCTTTGGTCGTGCGCCCCGTGGAGGTGTGCGGCTGTGCGGCGTGAACCCGGCGGAGTGTTGAGCTCTGGGCTGTGAGGCTCGGGTCTTGCCGGGGTCGCCGTTGAGGGTGGGCTGTGTATTCTGCTGTGCAGGGTCGCAGCCCACCTTTTTGCCAATGGATACGCGAGAGAACAGCGGGAGGGGAGCATGCGCATCCTGATTGCCGGCCCGAGCGGTAGCGGTAAAACGACGTTTGCGGCGCGGTTGGGGCGCATCCTGGACATTCCGCATACGGAGATGGACTCGCTGCACTGGGGGCCGAACTGGACCCCGCGCCCTAGCTTCGAGGCGGATGTTCAGGCGCTCATCGAGCGGCCCGCGTGGATTACGGAGTGGCAGTATCCGCAGGTGCGTGGCCGTCTGCTGGAGCGCGCGGACGTGGTGATTTATCTGCGCTATAGCCGCGCGGTGGTCATGTGGCGCGTGGTTCGCCGGACGGTGCGCCGCGCGGTGACGGGTCAGAAGCTGTGGGCGGATAATGTGGAGCCGCCGCTGTGGAATATTCTGCGGGACCCGGACAACATGATTCGGTACACGTGGAGGAGCTACCCGCACGTGGGCCAGCTGCTGGCGGAGGCTCGCGGGCAGCATCTTCAGAAGCGTTTTATTGAGTTCCGTACCCCGCGGGCGGCGAACCAGTTTTTGCGTGCCGTGCAGCTGCGCGGCGGGCTCTGAGGAGGCTGCCTCTAGAACTGCGGCTGCCTCTAAACCGACCGCCGCGGATGGCGTCGAAAGAGATGCTCGAGCCCGGCGAAAGCCGGCTCCAAATGAAAGGTGAACGATGCGAGTAGTTATTCAGCGCGTAACCCGCGCGGCGGTGCGCGTGAACGGCGAGACGGTCGGCGCGATTGACCGGCCCGGCTACCTGGTGCTGGTCGGCATCACCCACGGCGACGGCGCGGCCCAGGTCGCGAAGCTGGCCGATAAGACCGCGAACCTGCGCCTGCTGGAGGGGGAGAGGTCCCTCCTCGATGAGAGCGCGCCCGTGCTGGCGGTCAGCCAGTTCACCCTCTACGGGGATGCGAAGAAGGGCCGCCGCCCCTCCTGGTCTGCCGCGGCCCCGGGCCCGGTGAGCGAGCCGCTGTTCAACGACTACGTTCAGGCGCTGCGCGGCCACGGCCTGCACGTTGAGACGGGCGTGTTCGGCGCGGACATGCAGGTGGAGCTCGTTAACGACGGCCCGGTGACCCTGATTCTCGACAGCGAGACCCTCTAGGGTTGGCATCTCAATCGGCGAGCGAATCGTCCCGGGGGTATAAACCCTACCCCTGGGTTATGAACCCGCGGCGAAGACACTAACCTGTCGAAACCCCATCGAAAACCCGTGGCTTCACGCCGCGAGCTAAATCCACGCCTGTAAATCCCCCCGCGCCCGCCTCAAGCCTTTGAAACGATAGAGTAAGACTATGGCTGATTCCCTCTTTGATCTTGAGTTGCCCGACGACGGGGACCGCGTGAGCCTGATTGGCGCGCCCGCTGAGGAGCCCGCCTCCTCGCGCCCCTCTGCGTCGCGTGCGCGCTCTGCCCGTTCGGCGTCCCGCGCACCCCTGGCGGTGCGTATGCGTCCGCGCACCATTGACGAGGTTCTCGGCCAGGAGCACCTGCTGACCCCCGGCTCGCCCCTGCGCGTGTTGGCGGGGGAGAACGCCGGCCCGGCTGGCCCGTCTTCGGTGATTTTGTACGGCCCTCCGGGTACGGGTAAGACCACTCTGGCGCATGTGATTGCGCGCGCGCCGGGCCGTAAGTTCGTGGAGCTTTCGGCGATTACCGCGGGTGTGAAGGATGTTCGCGCGGTCATGGATCAGGCGCTGCTCGACCGTGACATGTACGGCACGACCACCGTGCTGTTCCTGGACGAGATTCACCGTTTCACGAAGGCTCAGCAGGATGCGCTTCTGCCCGGCGTGGAGAACCGCTGGGTGATTCTGGTGGCGGCTACGACGGAGAACCCGTCGTTCAGCATTATTTCGCCGCTACTGTCGCGCTCGCTGCTACTGCGGGTTCATTCGTTGGAGCAGTCCGATATTGAGCGTCTGATTGACCGTGCGCTGGCCGATCCGCGTGGTTTTGACGGTGCGGCGGTCATTGATGAGGATGCGCGCGCCCACCTCGCGGCGGTTTCCGGAGGCGACGCTCGCCGCTCCCTGACCTCGCTGGAGGCGGCGGCCGCCATCGCGTTCAGCGAGGCCGAACAGGCTTCGGCAGAGGCCGCCGGCTCGCACGGGGGCGGCTCCGCCGAAACCGCAGAAACCAACCCTGCTGAGAATGACCCCGCTCAGCCCGACCCCGCCGAGGGCTCAGATGAACCGGCGGGGGAGAAGGACACCGAACTCGCCGCCCCTGTCCGCATCACCCTGGCGCACGCGGTGGAGGCGGTGGACCGCGCCGCAATTCGTTACGACCGTTCGGGTGACCAGCACTATGACGTGGTGAGCGCGTTCATCAAGTCCATGCGCGGCTCTGACGCGGATGCCGCGGTGCACTATCTGGCGCGCATGTTGGAGGGCGGCGAGGACCCGCGCTTCGTGGCGCGTCGCATCATGATTCTGGCGAGCGAGGACATTGGCCTGGCCGATCCGCAGGCCCTGCAGGTGGCGACGGCCGCGGCGCAGTCGGTGGCGCTGGTGGGCATGCCAGAGGCGCGCATTATCCTCTCGCAGGCGGTGATTTATTGTGCGCTCGCGCCGAAGTCGAACGCCGCCTATAACGCGATTAACCGCGCGATTGCGGATGTGCGTGCGGGCGCCTCGGGTCAGGTTCCGGTGCACCTGCGCGACGCTCACTATGCGGGGGCTAAGCAGTTTGGTCACGGCGACGGCTACATTTATGCGCACGATGCGCCGGGTCACGTGGCGGCGCAGCAGTACCTGCCGGATACCCTGCGCGGCACGGTGTACTACGAGCCGACTCAGCATGGTTTTGAGCGTACGTTGACGGAGCGTCGTGAACGTATCCGCAGGATTCTTGACGGCGGCAACTAGCCGCACGGAGGGGCCGTGCCGTTTCACCGCGCGAACTAGCCGCGGCGCGCGCTTGCCGCGCAGACTACTCGCGCAGACTAGCCGTGCTAATTAGCCGCGCGGGCCGGTTGGCTGAATGGTTTAGCCGCACGAACCAGTCAGCCGCATGAACTAGCCGCGCGGACTTATCACGCAAACCACCCGCGCCGGCCCGTCTATAGGACAGCAGACAGTGAGCACACGCAAAATGCGGTGCGCAGTACCTCGGTCGTACTGCGCACCGCATCAGAGTTTGAGTTGTGATAGATGTCTTGACCGCCGGCCAATCCCGGAAGGGCGGACGCCAAGCTTGTATGCCTAGTCTAGGCGATGCGAGAGCTCGAAAGCAAGCTAATCCCATAGATTCACAGGTTAAAAATAACGGAATGATTACAATCCAACATTTGCGCCCGGTAATTTTGCGGGGAAGGTTCCCCTAAATGGTTCTGACGGGTGTAAATATTCTTCATGGGGTTTGTGTGGGAAAGTGTGTAAAACCCACACAAACGGCAATTTAAACTAAAGATTCCCCAAAAGGCTGGTAAAGCCGGGGCGCATCCGGTAAGCTTGACGGGTCTGGCAATTGCTATGCCCGCATCCGTGCGAGCATGAGTAATGTAGCTGCGAGGTACTCTGCCTCGCGCTCTCCGCCTCACCGCCGCGCAGCAACGACCGAATCGGTCGCGCGCGGGCCACGGCGAGGTCACCCGAGGAGGCCAGTATCCAAACAGACCGAGGCCCCACCCGTGAGGGTGCAGGAGCCTCACATAGAAAGGTAGATTGTGGCTAAGCACAACCGCACCCGCCGTACCGTGCGTCAGTCCCGTGCCCTGGGCATTGCTCTGACCCCGAAGGCAGAAAAGTACCTCGAGCGTCGTCCTTACGGCCCCGGCCAGCACGGCCGTGCCCGCAAGAAGGCTGACTCCAACTACGCTACCCAGCTGAAGGAAAAGCAGCGTCTGCGCGCTCAGTACAACATCCGCGAGGCACAGATGCGCCGCGCATACCTCGAGGCAAAGCGTACCGAGGGCCAGACCGGTAAGAACCTGGTCGAGCTGCTCGAGACCCGCCTCGATGCCCTGGTTCTGCGTGCAGGTTTCGCCCGCACCATTGCTCAGGCACGTCAGATGGTTGTTCACCGTCACATTCTGGTTGACGGCGTTCGCGTGGACCGCCCCTCGTTCATCGTCAAGCCCGGCCAGCTGATTCACGTTCACCCCAAGGCTGAGAAGACTGCCCCCTTCCAGGCTGCGGCTGCTGGCGAGCACCAGGCAGTTCTGCCCGAGGTTCCCGCATACCTGAACGTTGAGATTGAGAAGCTGCACGCAAAGCTTGAGCGTAAGCCCAAGCGTGAAGAGATCCCCGTGATCTGCGACGAGCAGCTGGTCGTTGAGTACTACTCGCGTCTGGCATAATCTCGATTTTTCGAGAAGCAACCCGTTCCGTACCGTTTCGGTGGGGGACGGGTTGTTCCCGTTTAAGGGCCCGGCTTGGGGTTCTGCCCCTCGGATGCGGGCTTCGCAGCGGCTTATTCGGGAACCTGTGAATTGTTCAATCCTGGGAGTTTCATGAGAGTTTAAGGGGCGCGAGAAGGAATTTTCGACTAGAATAAGGGATTGAACTGTGTAGGCAGTCCGACCGATGCGCCACGGCGGCGCGCCGGTGAGTACGACTATTGACAAGCACCATGCGTTACGCGAAATGAGGTACAGATGACTGGCGGAGATATTGCAGGCCTGATTGCGGCGGGAGTTTTCGCGATTCTCGTGGCGCTGTTGGCCCTTCCCATTATTCGCCTGACCAAGGTGTTTGATGAGCTGATTGTGACGATTCGTTCGCTCAACCAGAGCACCGCGCCGCTCATTGAAGAGGTGACCCGCACCGTGGTGACCACCAACGAGCAGCTCGAGAAGGTTGACGACATCACCTCGAACGTTTCTGATGCCTCCGCGAACGTTTCGGCCCTGTCCTCGCTGGTGACCTCGACCGTGGGCCAGCCGCTGATTAAGGTGGCTTCCTTCTCTTACGGTGTGCGCCAGGCTTTCCGCGGCGGCAACAAGTCCGGCCAGCAGGGTGGCACCTCCGCGGGCGGTGAGAACTAATGGGTCTGCTCCGTTCCGTTCTTCTGCTCGGTGCCGGTGCCGCGGCGGGCTACCTTGCCTCCCGACGCGCTTCCTCTTCCGAGTCCGCACAGCGTACCCCCGGTAGCGCCCTGCTCAAGCGTGAGCACGGCGAGCTGGCCCTCAACCCGGAGTCTCAGATGGCAAAATTCTTCGATTCGCCCCTCGGCAAGCCCTTGCAGCCCTACGCGCTGAAGGCCGTCGAGTTCGCAGCCCGCGTGCGCGAGGGCATGCAGGAGAAGGAGATGGAGCTCAACGCCAAGGTGGAGCGCCAGAAGCAGGACCTGCGTCCCGGTTCCCTCGACACCTGGGAGAGGGGCATGAGCACGACCGAGATTGAGGCCGCAAACCGCCGCATTGCCGAGCGCGAGCTCATTGAGGTGGAGTCGCAGATCGCCTCGCTGGAGAAGGCGCGCGAGCAGCGCATCGCCCGCGATCGCGAGCTCGGGGATGACTTCTTCAACTAATTAGACTTTGGCCGAAAGGCCGCCGTCTACCGGACCGACTTGCCCGTCGCGTGAGGGCGTTGGAGGGGCCCATAATGGCCCCTCGATTAGCCATTTTGCGCGCGGAGAGGCACCATAGGTCAGTAGACTATTTAGAATTTCGCACAGATTATTCAAAGGAACGAGATGCTCTCACAGGAGATTTCCAAGCGCTGGATCGATTTCTTCGCTTCCCGCGGCCACACCGTGGTGCCTTCGGCATCGCTGATTTCGAACGAACCCGGCGCCATGTTCACCATCGCCGGCATGGTTCCGTTCATTCCCTACTTCCTGGGCCGTGAGACCCCTCCGTTCTCCCGCGCGACCAGCGTGCAGAAGTGCATCCGCACCCTGGACATCGAAGAGGTCGGTAAGACCGCACGTCACGGTACTTTCTTCCAGATGGCCGGTAACTTCTCCTTTGGTGATTACTTCAAGGAGCAGGCGATTCCTTTCGCTTACGAGCTGCTGACCACCCCGCAGGATCAGGGTGGTTTTGGTCTGGATCCGGAGCGCCTGTGGGTCACCATTTATGAGGGTGACGACGAGGCCTTCGACATCTGGCACAACAAGGTGGGCTTCCCGGCTGAGCGTATTCAGCGCATGGGCATGAAGGAGAACTACTGGTCCACCGGCCAGCCCGGCCCCGCAGGCCCCGACTCCGAGATTTTCTACGACCGCGGCCCCGCTTACGGTAAGGAAGGCGGCCCGGCGGCTGACGACGACCGTTACATCGAGATCTGGAACCTCGTGTTCATGCAGTACCAGCGTGGCGAGGGCATCGGTAAGGACGACTTCGAGATTCTGGGCGACCTGCCGAAGAAGAACATCGATACCGGTCTGGGCGTTGAGCGTCTGGCCATGCTGCTGCAGGGTGTCGAGAACTTCTACGAGACCGACCAGGTGCGCCCCGTGCTGGATGCGGCGTCCAAGCTCTCCGGTAAGAAGTACCACGGCTCCGAGTCCGCCGAGGACGAGGGCTACGAGGACGACGTGCGCATGCGCGTGGTGGCCGACCACATCCGTTCTTCGCTCATGCTGATTGCTGACGGCGTGACCCCCTCGAACGAGGGTCGCGGCTACATTCTGCGCCGTCTGATGCGCCGCGCGATTCGCGCTATGCGCCTACTGGGCGTGACCGAGCCCTGCCTGCCCGTGCTGTTCCCGGCTTCGCGTGATGCGATGAAGGGTGCTTTCCCGTACGTGGCTGACGACTTCGAGCGTATCTCCCGCATTGCCTACGCCGAGGAGAAGGCGTTCCTGCACACCATCGAGACCGGTACCGAGCGCCTGGAAGAGGCCGTGGCCGCCGCTAAGAAGGACGGCTCGAACTCCGTTTCCGGCGCCGAGGCCTTCGCACTGCACGACACCTACGGCTTCCCGATTGACCTGACCCTCGAGATGGCCGCCGAGGCCGGCGTGAAGGTTGACGAGAAGGCCTTCCGCGAGCTGATGGCAGAGCAGCGCCACCGCGCACAGGCTGACGCCAAGGCTAAGAAGGGTGCTTTTGCCGACCTCTCCGAGCTGCGTAAGCTCGTGGACGAGCGCGGCTCCATCTTCACCGGTTACACCGAGCTGCGCACCGAGACCAAGCTGCGCGCCATCCTGGTGGACGGCGTGTCCGTGCCCGCCGCCAAGGCCGGCGACAAGATCGAGGTCGTCCTGGACGAAACCCCGTTCTACGCCGAGGCCGGTGGCCAGGCAGCCGACACCGGTGTGATTACCGGTAACGGCTTCATCATTGACGTCCAGGACGTTCAGCAGCCCGTCAAGGGCCTGAGCGTTCACCGCGCCATCGTGCGCGAGGGCGAGGCTCACGTCGGTGCCGATGTTGTGGCACAGGTTGACGTGCAGCGCCGCCGCGACGGTGAGAAGGCACACTCCGGTACCCACATCATCCACGCTGCCCTGCACCAGGTGCTCGGCAAGGAAGCAACCCAGCGCGGCTCCTTCAACAAGGAAGGCTACCTGCGCTTCGACTTCGCGTGGGGTGAGGGCCTGTCCGAGTCCGCTAAGCGCGAGGTGGAAGAGGTTGCTAACCTCGCCATCCGCGACAACCACGAGGTGATTACCCGCGTGATGCCGCTGGCCGAGGCGAAGGCTCTGGGTGCCATGAGCCTCTTCGGCGAGAAGTACGGCGACGTGGTGCGCGTGGTTGAGATTGGCGGCGACTTCTCCCGCGAGCTGTGCGGTGGTACCCACGTGGGCACCTCTGCCGAGATTGGTTCGCTGTCGCTGCTGACCGAGAGCTCCGTGGGCTCCGGCAACCGCCGCGTCGAGGCCCTGGTGGGCCTGGACTCCTTCAACCACCTGGCAGCTGAGCGCACCCTGGTGAACCAGCTGACCGGCCTGATGAAGGTTCAGTCCTCCGCAGACCTGCCCGAGAAGATTAACCAGACCCTGGCTAAGCTGAAGGCCGCCGAGAAGGAGCTGGCTCAGCTGCGTCGTGAGAAGCTGCAGGCTGAGGCCGGCAAGCTTCTGGAGAACGCACAGACCATCGGTGCCGTGCGCGTTCTGGCCCACAATGCCGGCGAGCTGGACGCCAACGGCGTGCGCGAGCTGGCCCTGGACCTGCGTTCCCGCTTCGGCTCCGAGGCCGCCGTGGTGGCCGTGGCCGGCGTATCCAACGGCCGTCCCGTAATCCTCGTGGCAACCACCGAGGGCGCTCGCTCCGCCGGCGTGAAGGCTGGCGCACTGGTCCGCGTGGCCGCAGGCGTGCTCGGCGGTGGCGGCGGCGGTAAGGACGACGTCGCTCAGGGCGGTGGCCAGGAAGCATCCAAGATTGGTGCCGCTCTGGACGCCGTTCGCGACGCTATCGCACAGGCTCAGGCCTAAACATGGCAGAATTCCAGCGCGGAGTGCGGATGGGTGTCGACGTGGGTAAGGCCCGCGTCGGCACCGCCCTCAGCGACCCCGACGGCATCCTCGCCACCCCGCTCAAGACGCTGCGTCGCGACGAGAAGAAGAACTCCGATCGTCGCGTGCTACGCAAGCTGATTGAGGTGAACGAGGTGGTCGAGGTGTTCGTCGGCCTCCCGAAGACCATGCGCGGCGGGGAGTCTTCCTCGACCGAGATGGCTCGGGAATACGCTCAGGCTCTGCGCTCCGAGCTGGACGCCGAAAATAAGACACACATTAACATTTGGCTGGTGGATGAGCGACTCACCACCGTGAGCGCTCACCGTGCACTGCACGAGGCTGGGGTATCCAGCCGAGACTTCAAGACTATGGTTGACCAGGTGGCGGCTGTGAACATTTTGCAGTACAGCCTGGACGCCCTCAAGGCAGGGCAGTCCGTAGCCGGGTACAAGGTGAGCGATCCGGCCCACGAAGAGAACCGACCGCACGAGTTAGAAGGGGCTGCGGTTGGTGCCGTCAATGAAACGGAGAACCTTCAGTGACCGAAAAGAATAAACATTCCGAGGAACACCCCGAAGAGAGCGGTCTGGACCTTTTTCGGCCGACGAAAGCCGATGAGGAAAAAGGCATTACCGGCATTACCTTGGAGCACGAGATTGTCTCTGTAGCGACTCTGCGTGCTCGCAAGCGCCGTCGCCGCGCCATCATGCTGAGCGCCATGTCGCTCTTCGTGGCGGCCCTGGTGATTATTTCTGCCGCTTTCATCACGCGGTACGACCCGTTCAAGACGCGCGACTACTCCGGCGGCGGTAACGGCACGACCGTGACCTTCACGATCCGCTCGGGCCAGTCCACCGCGCAGGTGGCGAACGAGCTGGAGGCGGCCGGCGTGATTGCCGACGCCGATAAGTTCGTCGAGGTGTACAGCAAGGAAAGCAACGGCAAGTACCTGCAGCCGGGCACCTACGAGCTTCAGCAGCACATGAGCAGCTCGAGCGCAATCAACACGATTATCGAGGCGAACAGTAACGTGCTGTACTTGGCGATTCCGCAGGGTAAGCGCGTGACCGAGACCATCGACCTGATCGTTTCCGGTTCTGACGGCGCGTTCACCCGCAAGCAGGTGGAAGAGGCCGTGCAGAACTACACGCAGTACGGCGTGCCGAGCAACTTCCCCTCGATTGAGGGTTGGCTGCACCCGGGCGAGTACCGATTCCCGAAGGACACCGACATCAAGAAGGTCATTCAGACCATGGTCGATAAGACCAAGGCCGACCTGAAGGAAGCCGGCGTGAGCGGCGATCAGAAGACCTTCGAGGTGCTGACCATCGCCTCCATCGTGGAGCTTGAGGCTCAGCCGAAGGACTACGTGGCGGTTGCGGGCATCATTGAGAACCGTCTGAACAACCCGGATGGTGAGACCTCCGGCCTGATTCAGTCGGACGCAACCGTGACCTACGGTCTGGGCGTCCGCTCCTACCACCTGACGGAGGAGCAGAAGGCAGACAAGAACAACAAGTACAACACGTACGCGAACAAGGGTCTGCCGAAGGGTCCGATTGGTTCTCCGCAGCTGGCGTCCATCAAGGCCGCCGCCGCTCCGGAGAAGAACCCGTACTACTACTGGGTGACCGTCGACCTGGATTCCGGCGAGACCAAGTACTCCCGCACTTACGCTGAGCACCAGCGTTACGTGGAAGAGTACAACCAGTGGTGCTCGAAGCACCCGGGCCGCTGTAACTAAGCTGTAGCTGATGTAGAGGGCGGGCATCGTTCCCACGAGAGTGGGGCGGTGCCCGCCTTTGCTGTACCCGCTAAAATGGGAGGTGGCCCCCGCGGCCGTCCGTGACCCGGCATTGAGAGCGAAAGAGTATCGATGAAGACTGAACCGTACCGCGAAGCCCCGTATCTTCGCCGCGCCTACGTGCTGGGCCACCCGATTGCCCATTCGCTCTCGCCCGCGCTGCATCGGGCCGCGTACGCGTACCTGGGCGAGGCGAACCTCGAGTACGATCGTCGCGATACCCTGCCCGATGACCTGCCGGCGATTATGCGCGGCGTGCGTAACCCGGCTGGCACCGAGGAAGCCCCGTATATTGCCGGCCTGTCGGTAACCATGCCGCTGAAGACCGCGGTCATTCAGTACTGCGATGAGCTGAGCGAGACCGCTCGCGTGACCGGTGCGGTGAACACGGTGTACCCGCGCGGCGAGAAGGTGCTGGGCGATAACACCGACGTGATCGGCATCGTGAACGCGCTGCTGCACGCCGGTCTGAAGCCGAACCCCGAGCGCGACGAGCCCGCCGTGATTGGCGGGGGAGCGACCGCGATTTCCGCCCTGACCGCCCTGCATAAGCTGGGTTACCGCCGCGCGAGCGTGTACGCCCGTTCCCTGCATAAGCTCGGTAGCGTGCAGGAGGCGGCGGACCGCCTGGGCGTTCAGCTGTCGACCGTTGCCCTGGCCGAGTTCCCCGCGGAGCAGAAGGCTCGCCGCCACAACCCGGTCATTTCGACCCTGCCGGCCCGCGCGGCGGATGAGTGGGCCCCGCAGCTGGCCGACCCCGCGGGCGCCTCCGCAACGCACCAGCCGGTACTGCTCGATGTTGCGTACAACCCGTGGCCTTCGGTGCTGGCGAGCGCCTGGGAGGCTAACGGCGGCACGGTGGTTTCTGGCCTGGAGATGCTGCTCTACCAGGCCGTCGAGCAGGTTCTGCTCTTCACGGATTGCACCCTGCAGCCCGCCGAATTGCTGGGCCTGATCAATGCGATGTGCGAGGCGGTAGGTCTTCCGTCCCGTGAACACCTCCCGGCGCCGCTCGCCGAGTAAAGCCCGCATTTTATACACTTTCTACATTGAAGAATTATTATTCCTTCCACCTGCGCGCCGGTGCGGGTGACACGAAAAGAGGTTAACCTATGGCTCTTCGTTGGCTCACTGCCGGAGAATCCCACGGCGAGGCGCTCGTCGGCATCATTGAGGGCGTTCCCGCCGGTGTGGAACTCACCAGCGACATGGTGCGTGACGCCCTGGCTCGCCGCCGTCTCGGCTACGGCCGCGGTGCCCGCATGAAGTTCGAGGAGGACCGCGTGCGCATCCTCGGCGGTGTGCGTCACGGCCTGACTCAGGGCGGCCCGGTCGCTATTGAGATTGCCAACACCGAGTGGCCCAAGTGGACCGACGTGATGAGCTCCGATCCGGTTGACCCCAAGCTGATTGAGCACCGCGCGCGTAATGCTGCGCTGACCCGTCCGCGTCCCGGTCACGCCGACTTTACCGGCATGCAGAAGTACAACTTCTCTGAGGCTCGCCCGGTGCTGGAGCGCGCCTCCGCACGTGAGACTGCGACCCGCGTGGCTCTTGGCGTGGTTGCCGCCCAGATTTTGAAGGCTCTGGGTGTTGAGCTTGTTTCTCACACCGTGGCTGTGGGTGGCGTGCACGCCCCCGAGGGCGCCCCGGTGCCTTCGCCCCGCAACGTTGACCAGCTGGACGCTGACCCGCTGCGTTGCTTCGACAAGGCAACCTCCGACGCGATGGTTCAGCGCGTGGACGAAGCGCACAAGGACGGCGAGACCCTCGGCGGCGTGGTTGAGGTGCTCGCGTACGGTATGCCTCCCGGACTGGGTTCGTACGTGCACTGGGACCGCCGCCTGGACGCGCGCCTGGCCGCCGCCCTGATGGGTATTCAGGCTATTAAGGGCGTTGAGGTTGGCGACGGTTTCGCGACCGCCGACCGCCCGGGCACCGCCGCTCACGACGAGATTTCCATCGGTGAGCACGGCGTGACCCGCGATACCAACCGTGCAGGTGGTATTGAGGGCGGCATGAGCATTGGCGACCTGCTGCGTGTGCGCGCGGCAATGAAGCCCATTGCGACCGTGCCGAAGGCTCTGAAGACCATTGACACTTCCACCGGTGAAGAGGCTCGCGCCCACCACCAGCGTTCGGACGTGTGTGCTGTTCCCGCCGCTGGCGTGGTGGCGGAGGCTATGGTCGCCCTGGTGCTCGCTGAGGCGGCACTGGAGAAGTTTGGTGGCGACTCGATTGGTGAGACTCGCCGCAATATGGATTCCTACCTGGAGGCCATTCCGGCGTCTTTGGCGTGGGAGTCTAACGTTGCCGGTTGGGACGCGTAGTGCCCCTTCCGGTTGAACCTGCGGGCGTTCACCCCGTCGCGTCGAGCCCCCTGGCGCGTATTGCTGCGGCTGCGCAGCGTGCGCGAGGGGGCGCTTCGCCGCGCCCGGAATCCGGTGCGGAACCCGGTGTATTTTCCGCGGCTGAGCGGGCTGTTGAGGCTGAGCCGCCCGAGGCTACCGCTCGCGAGGCTTCTTCCCGCGAACCCGGTGCGGCGGGTGCCGAATCTAATGCGGGTACCGAGTCTAACCCGGGTTCTGGGGCTGCCGGCTCGGCTTCCTCTGCGCGCGCGGCTTCTCGCGTGCCCACCCCGGCCGACCTGATGCGTTCGGGTGTTCGCCCCCTGCCCGCCGCTCCCGTGAGCGCGCGGGGTGCGCGCCTGTACGCCTCTTCGGCCTCCGAGGATGCCGACCCGGCTGCCGGCCTGGATGAGGACCTGCGCTTGAAGCTGCTGAGCGCCCTGCAGGGCATGGCCGAGGAGGAGCCTCGCGAGGAGTCGGCACAGGCCGAAACTTCCGCAACCCCCGTACCCCCCGCACCCAAGCCCGCCGCCCCGAAGCCGGTAGCTCCCAAGCCGACCGCACCGAAGCAGGCTCAGCCCGCGGCGGGGGAGAGCGCAACCTCTGCCCCCGCACCCAAGCCCGCTGCACCCAAGCCCGCTGTGTCTAAGCCGCTGCGCCCGACCCCGGCGCTGTTCGGCAAGGTGCAGGTTTCTGCGGCCGAGTCTGTGGCTGAGGAAATCGCGGCGGTGGACTCCGCCGAGGCCGCAGCC
>ERZ773044.261-NODE-261-length-26825-cov-141.377_pt1 | contig 26825 bp, 12 predicted proteins | sample MGYA00511897_ERZ773044 | MGnify/ENA primary metagenome ERZ773044 (study PRJEB29015, sample SAMEA2738116) | human oral metagenome | biome: human oral; feature: human-associated habitat; material: saliva | place: China | collected 2170 ...
CTGGTCGACGCGCTGGCTCCGGGAACGTCTCTTGACGAGGAGTAGTCTGCGCTGATCCTTCGAGCACGGTGGGGCCGAGACACTGAGTGTCTCGGCCCCACTGCCGTCTTCGCTGAATCACCATGATGGGGAGACATGGATGGACGACGGCTGTGTTTCACGTGAAACACAGCGGTACTCATCGGTGATCCAATAATGTGGGGTGAACTCAGGGCGTCACCCACGGTGCTGAACGTTGATTTCGTCGGTCCAGGGTTTCACGTGAAACATGTGGACACCGAGTGATACGTCATTGCTGAGACAAATGGACACCCGCGAACGGTTGACTGGCCGAGGTGGGAGTGATGCGTCCTCTCATGACGTCTGAGAGCTTGGGAGGTCATCGCATCTGAGACGCTGGTGGGAATGGTGCTTGCCGCTTAGGCAAAGCGCACATGAGCCCTCCCCAAAGCGTCCCAACGCTCGTGCAGTGGGCCGACCTGGGGAGGGGGCGGAACCGGCCTTTACGCTCCGCCTCGCGCCTCTGTGCTGGAGTCTAGGGGCAAGTAAGGGAAGGTCCGGCCGGCCCCCAGCTGAGAACGCCGGGCCAGGCCACCATGACCCCGCGGGGTCGATCAAGCCCGAAGTGCGGTGACCGCAGCGTTGACTGTAACGGTCCTGCCGTCATAGTGAGAAGGGAGCGTCGCTGGAATACTACCTCTGTTTCACGTGAAACCAGCGTTGGCCACTGGTTCGCGGCGTGGAAGCGGTGTTGATGTGAGCTCCGTGAAAGTCAATGCTTCGCCAGAAGCTGTTGTTGGTTCAGCCCCAGATGATGAACAACCGCCCCCACACTCCTATCCGAGCAGAGTCTGAGAAGTGAGGAGACCAGGAATGGACGGGTCCTAGTACTCTCAAGGTTTCACGTGAAACACGGGAAGAGGTTGTCGTGACGTCGCGGAGGCTGTGTTGCGCGTCCGCATCGAGGTGTAGCGGTGTCGGTCGACGCGGTTCTCAGGCGTCACTAGAGGAGCGCGTATGACAAGGAGCAGAGTCACGACGCCTCCCGCGCGGCGTTGTACAGGCGATGGCTCGGATGAGGCTATACGCGTGTGCGCTCTTTAGAGTCGTTGCCAGGTCCGCTCGGAACCGGCGTGGGTCGCTCACACGGATTCACAGGCACGGTCAATGTCGGCCTCGTCAACGGCTCAAGAACGGGGTCGTTGGGTCCTGAAGTGCCGGGCACGTCGTCATGAGCCTATGCATCGTTGATTGCTCCGACACGTCGGATCCGACGGTCATGGGGAGTGCACGGATTCCCTTGGTTTCACGTGAAACCGCGGGTCGAAGTTCTTCCCCTCCCCGTGGGGTAGGGGTGGTGCTCTGCGGGGCATCGCAGCCTCATCGTGGCCCGACATACTGGCGGCAGAAGATTGCCGCTTCTCAGTGGGACTCACAACCGCGGGGCGATAGTGCCCTCGATTCGTCAGCCATGGACGGCAGATGAGGGCGCACAAGGGAACTCATACGGATTACTCGGGACCGCCGGTTTCACGTGAAACCGGCCGGGAGATGATGGAGGATAGTTCTCGTCGAGGTTCCTCTAATCGACGTGGTGCGCGCACGTAGCCGATGAGGTGTCGGTCATGGCATCTCAGCCCCTTCCCCGGGGGAGGCGTTGGTTCGCTTTCCAACGGTGGGGATTGCTTGTGTCTCCTACGTCCCCTGTAGTGCATCGGTTGGTGCACCAGGCGGGGCGTCGAGGGTGGAGTTCTGCATGGTGGGCAGTGCTGAGGCGTGGATGGGGCTCCTCGCTACTCACAGGCCTGCTGGGCGTGCCACTCAGCGACAAGAGCGGCACCGTGCCTACCTATCCTGGGAGTGCGGGCCGCGGGGGTGACGTCGGCGCTCCGCCATGACGCCCACACCATGCTCGTGAGTCGGTTTCACGTGAAACCAATGGTGAAGCGTCCGACGGCAATGTTTCGTGAGACGTCTGCAGACGTCTCCGAGACGCAGAAGGCATGATTCCAAGCTGCTGGCTGAGACGTGATGGCCTCTCCCTTCTCGGAGGCAGGTAGGGCATATGCCGTAGCACGTGAGGACCAACCTGATGCCGATTCTCTGTGCCCGGTAGCGGTCTTCCGTTGAGTAGGTCGTGCCCGGTGGGGTGGAAGACGTCCTGCTGCCGTGGAAGAACGTGGTAGATGCATCGGCTTTGGTCGGGGCGGACCGAGTGCTGCGCGTTGGAGATACACGGCGAATCTGACAGCGACAATGTGTGCCTCCGGACTGACGTGGACGGTATGGCGGCGTTCCCCGGGGGCTGGGGCCGGTTTCACGTGAAACCGGAAGAGAACCGGCTGAGGTCTGCTCTCGTTCATCATCTTCCTTGTCCGCATGATGTCAGTACACATGTGGTTTGCAGCGCGCGAGTGACAGCCGGCCTACCAGCCTTTTACCGGGGGGATAACGCCGGTCTCTCGCCAGAGACGAGGATGACGCGTTACTCGCCATTCTTAGTGGCGTGAAGTTCAGGAGCTCAGTGTGAGGCGCGGGGGTTGTGCCGAGCATCGCCGGTTGGTCCTGAGGACAGGAGCAAGCCGCTGGGCTCCTCCGGCCGAACCGAGCATGTACATGAGTGCTGCGCTTGTGCCGGGCATGTTTCACGTGAAACCGCGGCGATTCGCTGAAGAGTCGCTTTCGTCCGGATTCGGCCGGCGGACGTCACGGCAGTACATGCGGGAGTTCATACTGGCGTGCGATGACGGGATGCTCAGGTGTCCCCCGGGGGAGGTATCGCTCGTCCCCGAGCGCCGAATACGGCGAGAGGGTCCCACACACGCTCCGACGCGAAGAACAGAAGTCGGTCATGCTCCTGATTGCATGTGCCGAGAGTCAATGTTGGGCACGGAGCCATGCAGCAGGTGGCTCGACTCCTCCACTTGGACTGTGATTGCACCGCCTCCGCATCGGTGCATGATGTTGACCGCGCGGAGGGCATAGCGGAGTCTTGACTGTGCCGACGCTCTACTAATGTGATGGCTCGGAGCAGGTTTCACGTGAAACCGCGAGATCAACAGGGTAGGCGGTGCGCGGAGCGATCTGGTTCATCACGGCAGCCCGGAATGCGTGCCGATCGATCAGAGGGCATGAAGGGTATCGCGGGCTCGCTGATCGACCGGACGCGCGGGAGATCGGAGTGGATGCTCCAGATACCGGAGGCCATGGGTGTTGAGCTCGTTCGTCAGGCTTCGTAGGCAGGCACTGGAACTTCTGGGGCCTTTGGAGCCCTTCCCCAACTGTTCCGAACGGGGTCGTCACCGGGGTTTGCCCACCCGCTCTCGGGGCAGGAGGAACAGAGGACGGTGATCGCCATCGTGCACTAGCAACGCGCCGCTCGGTATGGTGCGTAGCGCTGGGGAGCAGGGCCGGGGCTGGAATGAATGAGCGCGATCCATCCGAATCCGATCTATGGTGACGGCACCTGTTGGCTTGGAGTACCCCTACTCCGGGGATGACTGCCCCTGATGAGAACCGTCGGGTGTCAGACCGAGCCGGGCCGTACCCGGATAAGCGGCCACCATTTCAGTTGGCACCGCGCCCCTCTTCCGTCATGACGCTGACGCCCGTATGCGCAGGAATCGAGCAAGGCTGCGGCCGCTGGCAAGTTTCACGTGAAACCAAGGGAAGCAATTGGAACTTGGTGGTGGGTGGTGGTGTGTTGTATCCGAGTAGTCCATGCGTCGACCGCGCCCTTGACATTGCCCCGTGCCGACGATGAAAGCCGATTCGCGTCCGGCGCTCCTGACTCCAGCTATCCTGTGTCGCCTTGTAACAGCCGCGCGGCCCTCGTCATCGCAACGCTGGGCAGACCGGCTGCGTCACCGCACTTCAGATCCTCCCCGGGCTCTCTCAGCGGCACACGATGAACTGGTGAATGGGAGAAGGGCGCGTCCTCAGCGGACGTGGCTGAGGCACGCTGAACTGGTCGTTGGGCACAGTCGACGCCTGGTTTCACGTGAAACATGATCGTGCTGCGTTGAGCTGCGTGCTCCGTTTCCCGATTTGCCGGCGCCCCTGTCTGCGCGATGACGTCCATACCTGTGACCCTTTGGGCAGCATTGTCTACCGTGCTTTGCACTCGAAGCACATCAACGAGGGTGGCGGCGCCTTGCGTTCAAAGCACGTTGCTCCCCAAACGAAGGATCTGTAGAAGCCCATCCCTCGGCGCGGGATGTGGAAGGCTCATAAATAGGTTTCACGTGAAACGGCCAGGATTCCGTATGACCCGACACTCTGTCCTCCCGTTACGATGCCTGCGCTTGTCGTTCTGGTGAGGTATCGAGGCAGGTCCGAGTGATGCCAACCCCTACCCCGTTCCGAGAGCAGCCTGCCTCGACGATTGTGCGGCAGACGTGTTCCACTAGGGCAATGACGCACGCACACTGCATCCGGTTTCACGTGAAACTGCGGGCTCTCCGGTTGCTCGTAATGGAACGTCGTTGAGAAGAAGACGTCGATGGTGGTATCCGCTCGACGCCCTGCGGACCGTCACGTGAATACAACGGTGGCTCCACTCATGTCGAGTGGAGCCACCGTTTCACGTGAAACCGAGCCGGCGTTACGGATGAACCAGCGGGTTCCTCACCAACGCGTCATACAGGTCGTCCAAGGAGCCCTCGGCCTCTGCGGCAATGGGCAGCAGGGAGGTCTCCGTCATTCCCGGAATGACGTTGACGTCGATGAACCAGGGAGTCCCCTCGCCATCGAGAATGAGGTCGGTGCGCGAGAGGTTGCCCAGCCCGAGAGTGGTGTGAACCGTGATAGCCGTCGTCTTCACCTTCTCGATGACCGCCTCATCCAGCCGAGCAGGCACGAAGTACTCCGAACGGCCCGGGTTGTACCGTGCATCAAAGTCATACTGCCCGTCGGTGACGACCTCAACAGGGGGAAGAGCACGCGGGCCCGCTCCTGTGTCGACGACGGAGACCGCCAGCTCCGTCCCGGCGACGTAACGCTCGATGAGGGCACGCTCGTCGTAGGCGAAGCACGCCACCATCGCGGAGCGCAGCTCGTCGGCGGTCGATGCGTAAGAGACACCAAGGCCGGAGCCTCCCTGATGCGGCTTCACCACCACTGGCAGCCCCAGATGACCTGCCACGACGGTGAGAACGTCCTGGGCCCCTAGTTGACTGAAATAGGATTGTGGAAGCGTCAATGAATCAGGAGTAATCACTCCTCCGGTGCGAACACTCGCTTTGGCCGTTGGCTTGAAGGAGGCCCGCTGGCAGCCGTCGGAGTGTGTGCCGACATACGGCAGTCCCAGGGAGATGAGGACGTTCTGAAGCCCCCCGTCCTCCCCGGGGCCACCGTGAACCAAGGGCCACACGACGTCGGGCCCGAAGGTCTTGAGCGATCCAATGGTGCGTGCGTCAATGTCCAGGACGAGGACGGTGTGCCCGAGGTGCTTGAGTACCTGGGCGACGCGATGCCCCGAGCGCAGGGAGATGTCGCGCTCATGGCTCAATCCGCCGGCGAGGACAGCGATACGGAGTGGAGACTGGTTCATCGTCAACCTCAGATCTGGTCGGGTGCGGGCGCGTGGACGCCCTCGGACGGATGGGGACTGTGGGTGGGCCCGAACAGGCTCAGCAGCTCGAGATCGCGGGTCACGACACCGGACAGCCGGCGCACCCCTTCACGGATCTCGGCCGGCTCGGGATAGCAGAAGGACAGTCGCAGGTGGTCCTGCCCCGCCCTGCCGCCGGCGTAGAAGGCCGTCCCGGAGACGTAGGCGACCAGGTTCGTGACCGCGCGTGGCAGCATGTCCTTGGCGTCGAGTCCCTCAGGAAGCCCGACCCACACGTAGAAGCCGCCGTCGGGCACGTTCCAGTGGCACATGGGCAGGAACTCCTCCAGCGCTGCGACCATGGCGTCGCGCCGCTCCTGGTACATGGCCCGGAAGTCCACAATCTGCTGCTTCCAGTCGAACTGCTCCAGGTACATGGAGATCGAGAACTGACCCACCGACGACGGGCACAGGATCGCCGCCTCAGAGGCCAGCTTCATCTTCTCCCGCACGGCCGGCGGGGCCACCGCCCAGCCCACGCGGTAACCCGGGGCGAAGATCTTGGAGAAGGAACCCAGGTAGACGACGTCGTCGGGCGCGAGGGTCTTGAGCGCGGTGTAGGTCTGCCCCTCGAAGCCCAGAAGACCGTAGGGATTGTCCTCCACGATGAGGATGTGGTGGCGTCGGCAGATCTCAACGACCTGCCGGCGACGCTCCTCGGTGAGCGTCACTCCGGCGGGGTTATGGAAGTTGGGGAGGCAGTAGAAGAACTTGATACGGCGGCCTTCTCGTTCGAGGCGGGCGATCGTCTCCTCCAGCGCCTCCGGGTCGACGCCCCCGGCATCAATGGGCACCTGCTGCACATCGGCCTGGTAGGTCGCGAAGATCGATAGTGAGCCGACGTAGGTGGGCGCCTCGGTCAGCACGACGTCGCCGGGGTCGACGAAGAGCTCGGTGACGATGTCGACGGCCTGCTGAGAGCCGGTGGTGACGATGACGTCCTCCGGATCGGCCCGAATCCCCTCCAGGGCCATGACCTCGGTGATCTGCTCGCGCAGCCGCGGCAGTCCCTGCCCATTCCCGTACTGCAGCGCCCGGCCACCGTCCTCGCGGATCATGCGTGCCGTGGCCTCCGCCAGACGCTCCAGCGGGAGGTCCTTGAGGTTGGGCATGCCGCCGGCCAGGGAGACGACCTCGGGGCGGGAGGCGACGGCGAACAGGGACCGCGTCTCCGAGGCACGCAGTCCGTGGGCTCGTGCCGCATAGCTGTCCAGCCACGGGTCGAGTCGGTTGCCCTTCACCTGGTTACTGCTCTCACTCACCTGCGGTCCTTCCTTGGTCGCCACTGATGCGTCTGTGGACCTAAGTCTGCCACGGACCCAGGTGTGCTCAGCAGTCGTCGTGGGCAGGAGTATTCGGCGGTGTTTCACGTGAAACACGTTCATCGCCTCATCGTCGTGACGGCGCGCGCCGGACAAGTGCGCGCCGCGCATCGTGGGTACGATGCGCGGCGCGGTGAGAGTCTGGACCCTTGCGGGCCGATCTCGGTCAGCGGTTCAGGGCCCGCTCCTCGATGAGGGCGCGCAGGGAAGCCTCCTCATTGTCGATCGTCTCGACCTTCTGGGGCCGGGCGAGTAGGTCGGCGACGACGTCGGGAGTCTCCGGTTCGCTCCCGAGTGCCTCGGCCACCGTCTGCGGGAACTTCGCGGCCTTGGCGGTCTCCATGACGAGCGTGGGGAAACCGGGCTCCATGACGCGCAGGGCGACCGTGACGCCGTCGGCCGTGTGCGGGTCGATGAGCCGGCCGGAGCGCTCCTTGACGCTGCGGATGGCCTCCAGCCGGTCGGCGTGCGTGGACGTGCCGGCCATGAAGCCGAACTCCTCGCGCAGGCGCGGGAGCTGATCGCGCAGGTCGAGTGTGCCGGTTGTCTCCAGCTCTGCCCAGCGCTGCACGAAGACCTCGGGCCCCAGCAGTGCCCAGATGAAGCGCTCCAGGTTGGAGGCCTTGGAGATGTCCATTGACGGGCTGGAGGTGGCCAGGGTGTCCTCCGCGGAACGGGGGCGGTAGATGCCGGTGGTGAAGAACTCCTCGAGCACGTTGTTCTCATTGGTGGCCAGAATGAGGCGGCGGATCGGCACCCCCATGGACCGGGCTAGGAAGCCGGCGTAGATATTGCCGAAGTTGCCCGAGGGCACGCACACGTCGACCTGGTAGCCGGCGCGGCGCCCCTCCTCCACGGTGTCGGTGACCCTCAGCCAGGACCACACGTAGTAGACGGCCTGCGCTGCGATCCGGCCGATGTTGATGGAGTTGACGGCGCCCAGGTGATGAGCGGCCTTGAACTCCGCGTCGTTGCTCAGCGCCTTGACCAGCGCCTGGCAGTCGTCGAAGACGCCGCGCACCGCGATGTTGTGGATGTTGGCGTCCTGGAGGGTGTACATCTGGGCGCGCTGCACCGGGCTCATGCGGCCGGCCGGCGAGAGCATGAAGACGCTGACGCCCTCCTGCCCCCTGAAGGCGTGCTCGGCCGCAGAACCGGTGTCGCCGGAGGTGGCGCCCAGGATGTTGAGCACCTGTCCGTGCTTGGCCAGCACATAGGGAATTGCCTGTCCCAGGAACTGCATGGCCAGGTCCTTGAAGGCCATCGTTGGTCCCTCGGACAGGCCCACGAGGGTCAGGCCGTCGGCGACCTCGTCAAGCTCGGTGACAGGGACGACCGGCTGCGGGAACCGCTGCGGGCCGTAGGCGGCTCGGGTGAGCTCCGCCAGGTCCTCCCGGGGAATGTCGGTGGCGAACAGGCCGATGACCTCCGTGGCCAGGTCGGCGTAGCCCAAGGGCCTCCAGGCCTCAATCTGCTCGAGGCTCAGGGCGGGCAGCCGGCTGGGAACCGCCAGGCCACCGTCGGGCGCCAGGCCCGCCACAAGAACGTCCGTGAACCCCGCTGCCGCCATCTGGCCACGGGTGGAGATGTACTGGGTGTGCTGCATGTGCCGCCTTCTTGCCGTGTCGCATGACCTGATGCCGCGTGCGAATCCGGTGCGATTCTACGGGGCCGTGACGGCAGGTGACAGGTGCGGTGTCAGATGCTGTGTCAGATACGGCCTCGCTGAGGTGACGGACCGCCTAATGACGGAACCAGACATCAGATAACCGCTGGGACAGGACATCGGCCCCACCGGGACGCCGCGAGGGGGCGGCTCGGTGGGGCCGATGCGTGAGAGTCAGAAGACAGGGCGGGGGGCCCGGCCTCAGGCCAGGACCTTCTCCACCTCGGCCTTGAAGGATGCCTTGGGGCGCGAGCCGGCGAACTGGTGGAAGACCTCGCCGTCGCGCACCACCGCGAAGGTCGGGATGGAACGCACGCCGTAGGAGCGGGCCGTGGCCGGGTTGGCGTCCACATCGACCTTGACGAACTTGACCTTGTCACCGAAGTCGGCGGCGACCTCGTCCACGATCGGCGCCATCTGGCGGCAGGGGCCGCACCACTGGGCCCAGAAGTCGATGACGACGGGCACCTCGGACTTGAGGACCTCCTCCTCGAAGGTGGCGTCGGTGACGGCGAGAGCCTCGGACATGATTGTTCTCCTCGAACGTTGTGGGTGGGTGAGTCAGGATGGGACGGGGCCGGCGATGCGACGTCGGCGGAGCCGACCCCACCCTGTGCTGAGTGGAGGCAGCCGGCCCTCAGGCCTGCAGAGTGGTCAGGTAGTGCTCGGCGTCCAGGGCCGCGCGGCAGCCGGAACCGGCTGCCGTGATCGCCTGCTGGTAGGTGGGGTCGGCGACGTCACCGCAGGCGAAGACCCCGGGGATGCGGGTGCGCTGAGAAGGCGCTTCGACCTTGATGTAGCCGGCCTCGTCGAGCTCGAGGACGTCGGTGACGAGCTCGCTGCGCGGCACCTGTCCGATGGCGACGAACAGACCCGTGGCCTCGAGCCGGCGGCGGTCCCCGGTGACGGTGTCCTCCAGGGTGACGCCGGTCAGCGAGTCCTCGCCGTCAAGCTCGACGACTCGCGAGTTCCAGGCGAAGGAGATCTTCGGGTCCTCCTGGGCGCGCTTGGCCATGACGGCCGAGGCGCGCAGCTCGTCGCGGCGGTGGACCACCGTCACGGAGCGGGCGAAGCGGGTCAGGAAGGTGGCCTCCTCCATGGCCGAGTCCCCGCCACCGACGACGACGATGTCCTGGTCCTTGAAGAAGAACCCGTCGCAGGTGGCGCAGTAGGACACGCCGTGGCCGGAGAGGCGCTCCTCCCCGTCGATGCCCAGGTGCCGGTACTCCGAGCCGGTGGAGATGATGACGGTGCGGGCCTCGTAGACGCCATCAGAAGTGGTGATGCGCTTGACGTCGCCCTCCAGCTCGAGGGCGGTGACGTCCTCGTAGCGGATGTCGGCACCGAAGCGCTCGGCCTGCTCCTGCATCTGGGTCATGAGCTCAGGGCCCATGATGCCCTCGACGAAGCCGGGGTAGTTCTCCACCTCGGTGGTGTTCATCAGGGCACCGCCGGCAGTCACCGAACCGGCCAGGATGACCGGATTGAGCTGGGCGCGGGCCGCGTAGATGGCGGCTGTGTAGCCGGCGGGACCGGAGCCGACGATGACGACGTCGTGAATCATGACTCTCCTGACGAGCGGATAGGGGCCGCAGTGCGCGACTACCTGAGGTAACTGGTGAGCAGTACGGACTGTTCCCAGGGAAAGTCCTATTTGATTGTGACCTCAGTCACCGTTGCCTTGTAGGGGAACTCGGTGGGATCACTGTTCTTGGGCAACTGGGTCACCCTGATGACGATGGTGTCGACTTCCTGAGGGTTGTCGACCTTGAAAGTGGTGCTTCCCGAGGTGAAGGCGCCCTCGGCAAGGACCGTACCGCCGCCCGCGTTGCTGAGGTCCGTGGCGCGGATCTCAAGCCGCCCGCCCTCGTTGGTTCCCTGCAAGTCGATCTCAGAGACCTTGGCACGGCTCTTGAGCTTGATCTCGATGTCAATCGGCTGGATCAGGTCCGGACTGCCGGTGTTGTGAGAGAACCAGGGGCGGCTGGTGTCGCCGTCACTGAGGTACTTTTGGTTGTTGTCCGCCTGAGTACTCAGGTTGTTGGCAACGCTCACGCCGGCGATCTCGGGCTTGGCCTCAGCCGGCTGGGGCGCGGGCTGCTGTCCGCCCCCGCCGCCGTTCTCCTGGGCACTGGCCGAGGGGACGGTGTCAGCGGCCGCGCGGTCCTTGTCCGCGAAGGGGATGCCGATCGTCTGGTACACGATGTAGCTGGCCACCACGAGCAAGACGATGACCATGAGGAAGAAGGTGACCAGGACCGAGCTGGTCGTGCGCTGCTCGCGGCGAGCGGCCTCGGGGTCGACCTCCTCGTCCTCGTCGTCATCGAAGGCCGGGAAGCTGCCGGTGAAGGGCTCGGCCGGGACCGGCGCCGGCCCGGGAACGGTCTCGGAGGCGGTTGACAGGACGTTCGGGATCGGGTTCGTCGGCCCGGTGACCTGGACGTAGACGTCGTCGGCGGACTGCTCCTGCGCAGCCGCCGACTCCGGCAGCTGCGGATCGGGGGCCTGTGTGGCCGGTGTTGTAGCAGCCGAGGCCGCCTCGATGACGGAGGTCTGCTCGGCAGGTGTCTCGGAGGCGGTAGGCACCACGGACGGTGCCGGCTCCGGCTGAACCGGTGCGGGTGCCGTCTGCCCCGCCGGTGCGCTGACCGTGGCGCTCTTGCCCGCACCACTGCGCCGCAGCCGGTCCAGGACTCCACGCGCCGCGTTGGCGACACCGGCTCCCGCAGCACTGACGGCGGCCGAGGCACCCGCAGCGCCACCATTGCCACCAGTGGCGCCGCTGCTCGACGAGGGGTGCTGGGACGAGGGGCGCTGCGCCGGCCCGGACTCGTGGTAACCGGCCACCTGGTCCCAGGTGCCCAGTGAGCGCGCCACCTCAGCTGCGGAGATCGGGGGCTGGCTGCTCCAGGTGCGTTCGCACAGCTCATCCAGGACCGGGTCGATCCCCGGCACGAGCGTGGAGGGCTTGACCGGGACACCGCCCAGTCGAGGTGCGGAGGGAATACCGGGGCGCTTGCCCGGCCACCGGCCGGTCAGGCCGTAGTAGAGGATCTCCACCAGGGAGCGGGCGTCGGCACGGTCGGCGGCCGACGGATCATGGCCGGCGACCCGGCTCTCCAGATCGAGGGCGGCGGCCTCAATGCCCAGGCCGCTGACCTTCACCGTTCCGTCGGGAAGGACGCGGATGGACTCCGGCGACAGGTTGAGGTGGTGCAGTCCCCGGCGAGCACCGGCGTCGAGCGCCTGCGCGGTCTCACCGATGATGGCGCGGGCCTGCGCCGGGGGCATGCCCCGGGAGACCAAGGAGGAGAAGGTTCGTCCGGTCAGAGGCTCGGTGACGATGACGGAGGGTTCGGCGCGCTCGACGTCGTAGACCTGCTGGAGACGCTGGTCCTCGACCAGCACCGCCCTGCTGGCCGACTCCAGGACGTTGTCGCGATGAAGCGTCGCGTCGGTGAGAACCAGGATCGTGACATCTCGATCCAGGATCGTGTCGACGCCACGGTGCCTGACAATGCGCGGCAGGGTGGTGGACAGCGTTCCCAGGAGCCCGTAGCGACCACTGCCGATCGGCGTCGCCTCCGACATGCGTCTCCTTCCTTGAGATGGTTGTCCATCTGAACCAGTTGACCCCATCGTAACTGTCTGCGGGCTCCAGACCGGGGTGATGTGGCCGGTGTGGGCAGAGCTGTGTGACGGGTGGGCGGCGGAGCGTCCTGTGGCCCCCCGCGACGGGGGAATACTGGCCGGCAGCGACGGCGGGATACTCCCGGGTGCGTCGGACGGGACGTGCCCCGGGGTGGGCCAGTGGTGGGAGGAGCCGGATGCGGCATCGGCGCTCGGGGGCGGCGGTGCGGCCGCGGCCTGCGAGGGTGCAGGTGGCGGCGGTGCGAGATGCTGGAAGGGCTGCCCGTTGTGAGGGTGGCCCGCCACGGCCTGAGAGGGGTGGCCGCCCGCGGGCTGGGACCCCATTTGACCCGGCTGTCCCCAGGGGTGGGTCTGGGCCTGAGCAGGTGGCGGCGGTGCGGGCGGAATCGCTTGAGCACCCCCGGAGGTGTAGCCAACAGCACCATGCGCCGTCGTCCCCGTTGAAAGACCGGAGGGGCCTGAGGCCGCCTGAGCCGGTGGAGGTGGGGGCGCAGGCGCCTGGACGGCAGGCATCTGAGCGGTCGCCTGGGTCTGCGGCTGCGCCGGTGACAACCATGCCGCCGCCGCCAGGACCGCTCGCCCGGGCGCGCCGGGCAGACGCCGACCGAGCGTGGACAGGATCCGCGAGAAGGGCCGGAAGGCGACCGCGATCTCCTCGATCCGGACAATGCGCCCCATCAGCAGGTAGATGAGCGACATGACGGTGGCGACGACGGCGATGTGTCCAAGTGCCGCGGTCATGTTGGCCAGGGAGGAGTCGGCGTTGATGTCACCGAGGAGCGCGTTGAGCAGGATCCCGACGACGACCGCGGGCGCCACCGCCATGATGAGACGCAGGTGGGTGGTGACGATCTTGCGGCCGTCGAGGCTGGGCAGGTGGGAGCGCATCATGGGGATGACCACCACGCAGCCCCCGATCTGGCTGATCGTGTTGGCCGCGCCCGCCCAGGTCATCCAGTGGTTGGCCGGGGCGACGAAGTAGGCCAGGACGCACAGGATCACGGGGATGACGCCGACGACGACGTCGGCCAGCAGCAGCCGCTTGGTATCGGAGTAGGCCAGCATCACCCGCTGGGTCCCGAACCAGATCCCCTGCGGGACGATGCCCAGCGCCAGAGCGATGAGCATGGGGGCGCTGGCCTGGGCCTCGGGCAGGGAGATCGAGGGGGTGAAGAGCTGCAGGGCCGGAACGGCCAGGACGCAGATGCCCGCGGTGGCCAGCACCGTGAAGACGCCCGCCGAGCGCAGTCCCAGGGAGAGGTCCTCGCGCACGCCGGCCGCATCCCCGGCCGCGGCCTTCTCACTCATCCGGGTGAACAGGGCCGTGATGATGGAGGTGACCACGAGGGACTGGGGCAGCATGTACACCAGGTAGGCGTTGAGCCACATGGTCGTGGAGGGCACGATGACGTTCGCGTACTCGGGCTGCTCGGAGGCCGTCACCGCGTAGGAGCCCAGGTTGGAGGTGATCCAGTTGCTCAGACTGGCCACGCCCACCCCGGCCAGCGCCCACAGGGCCACCTTGACGGTCTTGCCCAGCCCCAGGCCCCGCACCCCGAAGATGATGCGCGGCCGGAACCCGGAGCGCACCAGGGGGATGTAGAGGATCAGCGCCTGGACCGCGATGCCCAGGGTCGTCGTTGCCCCGATGAGGGTGATCCGGCCCCAGCCCCAGACCTCTGCGCCTTCACCGGCGGTGTAGCGGCCGTAGATATGGAGGTAGAACAGGATCGAGGCGATCGAGATGATGTTGTTGAGCACCGGCGACCACATGTAGGGCCCGAAGCTCGAGCGGGCGTTGAGCACCTGCCCCCACAGGGCGTACAGGCCGTAGAAGAAGACCTGCGGCATGAACCAGAACGCGAAGGCGAAGGACAGCGCTCGCCACTGCCCCTGGGCCAAGGAGTTGGCGTTGAGGGTGAAGATGAGGGGCGCGGCCGCGGTCGCGATGCACGTGACCGCCAGCATGAGCGTGGCCGCGGCGGTCAGGAGGCGGTTGACGACCTCCTCGCCGTTGCGCCGTCGCAGCGCCTGAACGATCTGCGGCACCAGGATCGCGTTGAGGATCCCGCCGATCATCATGTTGTACAGGTAGGTGGGCAGGTTGTTGGCCGTGTTGAAGGCGTCGGCGGCCCCCGACCCGGTGGCGCCCAGCGCCATGACGATCAGGGCGTTGCGCACCATGCCCAGAATGCGGGAGACCAGGGTCCCCGAGGCCATGATGGCCGAGGAGCGCGCCAGGGACGCCTGGCTGCGCCCCTGGGAGGAGGATCGCCCGATCCGTACACGCTTGATGATGCTCATGCCGTCTCCTGTGCAGCCGGGGCCACTGCGGTGCGGCGGCCTCGTCGTACTGTCCTCACCGTACCGGTCACCACGATGGCGACCAGGACCCCGACGATGACTCCGGTGCCGCGTCCCTCCCAGTCGGCGCGCACGCGCATGTTGACGGTGGTGGGGGTGCCCACGGTGGTGCTGTCGGCGGCGAGCACCTGCACCGTCAGGGCGACGTCGCCGGAGCCGACGGCCTGGATCGGCACCGTGACCTTGGCCTGCTGGTGGGCCGGGACCCGCACGGTGGTGGTGCGCGGGACCTGGAGTCGCTTGTTGTTCGAGACCAGGTAGACCTGAACCGTCACGTCCTGGTTCAGGGAGGAGGTGATGCGCACCGGCAGCTGGGCCTCGGAGCTGATGACGTTGATGGTCGACGACGGCACCGCGGCCAGCGAGGAGGTGACGTCGGCGCCGGCCGCCTCGGCATTGGGGATCTGGGCGCTGCGGGTCTTGGGGTCGGAGCGCCAGGACGCTGAGGAGACCACCGCCTCCAGGTTGGTGTAGTCGCCCAGCAGGGCGGCCGGCTCGGAGAGCACTGAGGAGATCGACTGCAGGGTCGTGGCGGTACGGCCGGCGGCGGCGAGGGTGTCGGCGGACAGCTCGTTGGTGTCCATCACCGTGTCCGGCATCTCGGAGCGATCGATCCGCGAGGTGCCCTCGGCCACGGCCGAGACCTCCTGTTGGGCGTGCTCCTGGAGGGCGGGGAAAGACTGGGACTGGGTCCAGGGGACTGAGCGCAGGGCGGCCACCCGCTCGCGCACGACCGATGACTGCACGGCGGAGGCGGCCCGGCGGGGCATCGCCACGACGATGTCCCGTTCCAGCGCCGGCGCCTGGCGGGCCAGGATGGCACTGTCGCTGCGCAGCAGCTGGCGGGTGTCGAGCGCGGAGGCCTGGGCGCTCTGGGTGGTCGGGGTGCCCTGATCGGAGGCAGTGGGTTTGGCGTCCTCACCGGTGAGCGCCCCCGACAGGGACTGCTCCGGGATCAGGACCGCGTGGTCCCCGGAGGCGCCCAGACCGGAGGGGGTGTAGGTGAGGTCGTCGGACGGCGACAAGGACTCCGGTGAGGCGATGATGGTCGAATCCGGCTGCGCCAGCGCATTGACCGTGGTGGCGTCCGCGACGCTGGAAGCCAACCAGGACACCGACGTCGGGGCCCCCACCTTGACGATGGCCGACTCCTGGGTGCGCCGTGCGGCGGTCTCGATGAGGCTCGTCTGCTGCAGGTGCGCCAGGGCCGCGGTGTCGGAGTCGCCCCACGGCAGAGCCACGAGGCTGTCGGTGTGGATGGCCCGTGCGAGAGCCGCGGAGAGCTGGATGACCTCGTTGGAGGCCTGCGGGGCCTTGCCGGACGGTGAGGCGGTGGCGTTGCCCCCCGCCTGCGGGGATGGGGCGGCGCTCGCCGAGGGGGCCGGCGTCGACGGTGTGGTCGGGGCCGACGACGCGGAGGAGTCGGCGCTCTGGGGCGCCTGAGGGGAGGCGTCCGGCGTGGAGGGCTGGGAGCCGCTGTTGCGGGCGGCCTGCTCGAGGCTGTCCGTGGTGACACCGAGGGCCTCGATCAGTGCCGGGTCGACGGCGACCACGACGCCGTCGCCGGCCATGCTCACCAGACCCAGGACCCGGTTGTGGATGCGACTGAGGGCCTCCGTGCGCTCCTGGGTATGCGGGGCGGACAGCACCGCCATCTCCTGAGCGGAGGCGGTCACCGGCAGGAAGACGGTCATGCGCACCGGTGCGACGGAGGTGCCGCTGTCCCACACGAGGATGCTGCGGTCCTGGGCCAGGGAGACGTCCTGGGTCGCCAGGCCGACGGAGACGCCGCGCGGCCCCCACTGGTCAGTGCTGTCCAGCGGCAGCTCGTCGGCGGGAATGGTGATGGAGAACTGGGAGACGCCCCCCGGCTGGAGGTCATGACCCAGTGGGACCGTGAAGGGGTCCGACAGTCCCGACTCGTCGGTCCCGGTCAGCCACTTGCTCAGGTCCCGACTCGTGGCCTCCGTGGATCGCTGCACCCGCGTCACCAGGTCCGCTCCGGTGATGGTCTGAGCGGTTCCGTTGGTGATGGTGCCGGTCAGGTTGAGGTCCTGGTCGCTGTGGAGCACCTCGGGGGCCATGGCGTCGATGCTCACGGTCACCTGGTTGGAGGGCTTCTCCTTCGACGCCGGGGCGGATGGGGCGGCCTTCGTCGGGGCCGACGTCGCGGACGGCGTCGCCGGGGCGGCCGGGGCGATCTCAGCGGAGAGCCCGGCGGACTGCGCGAGCGGGAGCGTGCCGGAGCCCTGGTCCGCCTCGGCCACGGGCAGGGCGGCCACCGGCCACAGCACCAGGCCGGCCACCCCCAGTAGGGCGGCAATGGTCACCATCGCCCTGCTCCGCAGCCGGGAGCCCAGCGTGGTGACCACCTTCGCGTACACAGAGGCGGCGGTGCCCGTCATCCATCCCCCACCAGGATGTCCCAGGCCGCAGCCACGATACGGCGCTCGTTGGGGTAGGCCAGGCGATGGGAGACGTCGTCGAGGGCGACCCACTCGACGTCCTCGGCCTCATGGTCCGGGTCGTTCTCCGTGGTCAGGGTGCCGCTGACCGCCTCCAGCAGGAAGTGGTGCACCACCTTGTGGACGCGGTGCTCGTGGCCGGCGAACCAGTAGTCGATGGTCGCCAGGTGGCGAAGAACCCGACCGGTGATCCCGGTCTCCTCCATGATCTCGCGGACCGCGGCCTGCTCGGGGGTCTCGGCGCCCTCCAGGTGCCCCTTGGGCAGGCACCACTCCAGGCGCCCGCCCCGGTTGCGCCGGGCGATGACCGCGGTGAAGGCCTGCCCGTTCTGGACGTCGACGACCAGGCCGCCGGCACTGGTCTCATTGACGATGGGCAGGGCGCGTGCACTCGCCCGGTGGGCCGGGTTTCCGGCGCGGGGCGTGCGAGTGCGTGGAGAGGGCATGGGGACACTCTAGGGCGTCCGGGCCGCCGGGCGCCGCTGGCCGAGTACGTCGTCGCACACAACTGCGCCATCCGCGGACGGACATGGGGGGCGACGGCGGTCGGTGGCGGCCGTGGACGCGGTGCAGGATGGTCCTCACCACAGGGCGGCTGAGGCCGAGGACGACGGCGCACCGGCGAGGGTTCATGGCAGGCTTGGGCCGATGACTGCGCACCCCGCTCCCGCTGACCCCGCCGACTCCCCGGAAGCCGCCGAGAACCGGGGCCTGACGCCTAAGGCCCGTCAGGCGCTCGAGGGCCTGCCCCCCGCCCTGGCGGCCCTGGGCCACGCCTTCGTGCGCGCCGGGCACGAGATCGCCCTGGTCGGCGGGCCGGTGCGGGACGCCTTCCTCGGCGTCGCCCCCCACGACCTGGACCTGACCACCTCGGCCCGCCCCGAGCAGACCGAGAAGATCCTGGCCGCCTGGGGCGAGACCACCTGGGACGTGGGCCGGGCCTTCGGCACCATCGGCGCGCGCAAGGGCTCCACCATCGTGGAGGTCACCACCTACCGCACCGAGGCCTACGAGGTCGGCTCGCGCAAGCCCCAGGTCACCTACGGCGACACCCTCACCGGGGACCTCACCCGCCGCGACTTCACCGTCAACGCCATGGCGCTGCGCCTGCCCGACCTCGAGCTCGTCGACCCCTGCGGCGGCCTGGCTGACCTGAACGCCGGCGTCCTGCGCACCCCTGTCAGCGCCGAGCAGTCCTTCGACGACGACCCCCTGCGCATCATGCGGGCCGCCCGCTTCGCCGCCCAGCTCGGCTTCGACGTCGAGATGGACGTCATGACCGCCATGGAGGAGATGGCCCCCCGCCTGGAGATCGTCTCCGCCGAGCGCGTGCGCGCCGAGCTCGAGCGCCTGCTCATCAGCCCCTGGCCCCGGCGCGGACTGGAGCTGATGGTCCACACCGGTGTGGCCGACGTCGTCCTGCCCGAGCTGAGCGCCCTGCGCGAGACCGTCGACGAGCACAAGCGACACAAGGACGTCTACGAGCACACCCTGACCGTCCTGGACCAGGCCATCGACCTGGAGACCGGGCCCGACGGGCCCGTCCCCGGCCCCGACCTGGTGCTGCGCCTGGCCGCCATCCTCCACGACATCGGCAAGCCCGCCACCCGCCGCTTCCTGCCCGACGGCACCGTCACCTTCCACGGCCACGACCACGTCGGTGCCCGGATGACGGCCAAGCGCCTGCGGGCGCTGCGCTTCGACAAGCAGACCATCAAGGACGTCTCCCGGCTGGTCGAGCTCCACCTGCGCTTCCACGGCTACGTCGACGCCGCCTGGTCGGACTCGGCCGTGCGCCGCTACGCCACCGACGCCGGTCCCCTGCTGGAGCGCCTCCACCGGCTCACCCGGGCCGACGTCACCACCCGCAACCGCCGCAAGGCCGCCATGCTGGACCGCGCCTACGACGACCTCGAGGAGCGTATCGAGGCCCTGCGCGCCGCCGAGGAGCTGGCCGCCATCCGCCCCGACCTCGACGGCGGCCAGATCATGGCCGAGCTCGGCGTGGCCCCCGGGCCGATCGTCGGCGAGGCCTACCGCTTCCTCATGGACCTGCGCATGGAGAAGGGGCCGATCGGCGAGGACCTGGCCCGCCAGGCACTGCGCTCCTGGTGGGCGGCCCGCCAGAAGAGCTAAGGGAGACAGAGTGATTGAATCCTCAAGGGAGTTGCGGGTCGGTGTCGTCGGCATCGGGGCCCGCTGCTACCTGGCCGCGCTCGCGGACTCCTCACCGGTCCCGGCCCGGCTCGTCGCCGCGGCCGACACCGCCCCCGACGCCGTCGAGCGCGCCGAGCGCCTCCTGCCCGAGGGCGTGACGGTGGTGGCGGATCACCGCGACCTGCTGGGACACGGGATCGACGCCGTCGTCCTGACCACCCCCGACGACACCCACGAGGAGCTGGCCTGCTTCTTCCTTGAGGCCGGCATCCCGGTCTACCTGGAGAAGCCCCTGGCCATCACCATCGAGGCCGCCGACCACATCCTGGAGGTGGCTCGGCGCACCGGCACCCGCCTCTACGTGGGCCACAACATGCGCCACATGGAGGTAGTGCGGCTGCTGAAGTCGATCATCGACTCCGGGCGGATCGGCGAGGTCAAGGCCATCTGGTGCCGCCACTTCGTGGGCAACGGCGGCGACTACTACTTCCGCGACTGGCACGCCGAGCGCCGCCACGTCACCGGCCTGCTGCTGCAGAAGGCCGCCCACGACATCGACGTCATGAGCTGGCTGGCTCACTCCGCGCCGGCCCGCGTCGTCGGCATGGGCGAACTCATGGTCTACGGGGAGGCCGAGCGGCGCCCGGCCGGGACGAGCGCCGGCACCGTCATGCAGGACTGGTTCAGCCTCGAGCACTGGCCCGCCGACGAGGTGGACGGGCTCAACCCCGTCATCGACGTCGAGGACCACTCCATGCTCATGATGACCATGCGCAACGGGGTCATGACCTCCTACCAGCAGTGCCACTTCACCCCCGACTACTGGCGCAGCTACACGGTCATCGGCACCCGCGGCCGGGCCGAGAACCTCGGTGACGGGGCCGGCGACGTCGTCAAGGTGTGGACGAAGCGCACCGAGCACTACGCTGAGCGCGCCACCCAGGAGTACGTCATCGCCGAGGAGGGCACCGGGCACGACAGCGCCGACCAGCTCGCCATCGACGAGTTCCTGCGCTTCGTGCGCGACGGCGGGGCCACCGAGGTCTCCCCGGTCAGCGCGCGTGACGCCGTCGCAGCGGGGGTGCTGGCCACCCGGTCCCTGCGCTCGGGCTCCGTGCCCTTCGACGTGCCCGAGCTCGACGCGGAGCTGGCGGACTACTTCCACCGCGGGCAGCACAATCCTCACACACCGACCGAATCTTCATAAACGACGCGGCTCCGCGTCATCTTTGAAGAAAATGTCGGTCTGTACGGTCGGTAGCACGTACAGTGCGAGCCGGGCGGTGCCGGTGCCTCGCGGGGGACCCGAGCCGCGGGCAGGACAGGCCGGAGCCGAGGAGAGCGCATGATTCACCACATCACCCTGACCGGGCGGAGCATCGCCCTGGCCTGCGATGGCACGGTGACCACCCAGCACGGTGCCGGCGGCGCCACCGGCGCGGTCTACGTCGAGGCCTCCCACCTGACCCTCCTGCACGACATGCGCGACGGCGAGTTCTACCGCACCGGCCAGAACTCCTGGTCGCCGTCGGGCTGGCGCCGCCTGAGCGAGGCGCCCATGCGCATCGCCAACGAGCAGCGCCGTCGGACCGCCGACGACGCCCCCTGGGACGACCCGGCCCGCCACCACTCGGCCTGGATGGCGGTCCTGGAGGACTCCACCGGGGCGCTGCTTGTGGGCTGCCTGGACGGGCGCACGCCGCGGCTGCGCGCCGACACCGCGGTCCTGGAGGCCTTCACCGAGTCCGGTGACCCGGCGCGCTGGGTGATCCTGCCCGGCCCGGCCACCGCCGTCATGGCCCGCTACGCGCGCGAGCTCGGCGAGAGCCTGGGGGCCCGGGCGATCGAGCCGCAGAGCGTGTGGTGCTCCTGGTACTCCTACTACGAGGGCATCTCGCAGGAGGCCCTCGAGCGGGAGATCCCGCAGGTCGCCGAGCTGGGCTTCAAGACGCTTCAGATCGACGACGGCTGGGAGGTCGCGGTCGGCGACTGGGAGGCCGGCGAGAGCTTCAGCGACGGGATGGAGGCCGCCGCGACCCGGATCCGGGAGGCCGGCATGCAGCCGGGCCTGTGGGTGGCGCCCTTCATCGCCCTGCCGGGCTCGCGGGCCGTGCGCGACTACCCGGAGATGTTCGTCCACAACGCCGACGGCGGACTGGCCGTGGCCGGCTCCAACTGGGGCGGCGACTACTACGCGCTGGACACGACCCACCCCACCGCCCAGACCTACGTGCGCAAGCTCATCGCCAAGATCGTCCACCGGTGGGGCTTCAGCTACCTCAAGCTCGACTTCATCAACGCCGCCGCCATCCCCGGCTACCGGCACCGCCAGATCGACCGGGAGGAGGCCTACCGCACCGGGCTGCGGCTCGTGCGCGACACCGCCGGGGAGGAGACCTTCCTCCTGGGTTCGGGGGCGCTCATCATGCCCTCCATCGGGCTGCTCGACGCGGTGCGGGTGGGGCCGGACGTGGCCCCCATGTGGGAGAACTACGCCTCCGACGATCTGTCCGACGCCAAGGCTTACAACGCCCTGCACGCCGGCATCAACCGGCTCTGGCTGGGGCGGGTCATCGGGGTCGACCCCGACGTCGTCTTCTTCCGCCACCGCCGCAACCTCCTGGACGACACCCAGATGCAGTGGCTGCGCGACGTGGCTGAGGCCAGCCGCTACCGGTGCCTGTCGGACCAGATGATCTGGCTCGACGAGGAGGAGAAGGAGGCCGTGCGCGCCTTCCTGGCTGCCGAGGACGAGCCCCTGGAGATCCTGGGCCGCTACCGCTTCAGCCTGGGCGAGCGCGAGATCGACCTCACCGAGGCCATCGAGGGCAAGGCGTCGGCCTACCCTCTGTGAGGTGGGGCTGGGGTGGCTGTCTGGAGCCGGTTGAAGCTAGGCGGATCGCTTCATCGACTGTTTGGTCGTCTCTTCACAATCTGTTTGGTCGCCTCGGAGCCTGCGCATCGTTCTCGTGAGGCTCCGCAAGCCATCTCCATGCCAGCACAGGAGATACCGGTTGGTGGTCGTTTTGCGCTTGGGCCCGGTCGGCTGGGCCAGGGCGCCTACTGCACGAGGTTCGGGTGCTACTGGAGGAGGGTTGGGGATACTCCACCGGGGTCGGGGGTTCGTGCAGTACGCACAACCCTCGGTCAGTAGATCCCCACCCTCGTGGAGTGGGTCGACCCGAGGCGGGGCGGGCTAGCGCCGACGTCGAACCACCGCCGGGAGGCTGCGCGGGAACTAGAAGAGCCGGGCAGGCGATCAGACTGCGGGAGGAGAGGCCGGCTCCTGGGTTGAGATCGCCCGGCGATCCCCGCTGCTAGGTCCTCGATTGCCCGGACCCGGGTCGGGGAGCCCGGCCCCGGGCGGGCCCCGCCGGCATTCCGCCAGGACTCCGCCGTCGGGCCCCGCCTACTTGGTGGGGGTGCGGCCCAGGGTGAGGTAGCCGGGCAGCGTCTGGTCCTGGCCGGCGCTGGAGAAGCGCAGCGGCTGGCCCGAGTCCAGCGGGTTGACCACGCGCACCAGGATCGTGTTCTGTCCGGCCGGGTCCGCCGGAAGCTGCCCGGAGAAGGTCTGGGTCTTGCCGACCGCGACCTTGCGCAGGTCGCCGCTGAGCGTGGTGCGCCCGACCTCCATGCCGTTGGAGGTGTTGATGGCCACCGCCTCCACATTCCAGTTGTAGTAGAAGGGCGCCACCCCGTTGTTGGCGATCTGCACCTCAACCTTGCCGTTGCGCATCCGCCAGCGCGACACCGCCAAGTCGTAGCCGGTCTCGGCGGAGGCCTGCACGGTCCGCTCGCGCTCGGAGCCGTTGAGGGTCGTGGTGAAGGCCCAGTTGTCCACCAGCCAGCTCGCGTGCGTGGCCTTGATGGAGGCGTCGATGTCCACCGTTCCTCCGTTGGAGCCCGAGGCCATGCAGCTGCCCGGGTTGCGCACGGAGCACTCCTGGATGCCCGGGTAGATCTCGCCCCCGATCGGGTGCTGCTGCCAGGCCTGGTCCGCCTTGGCCTCCTTCAGCTTCGGCAGGAAGTGCCAGTCGGCGGTGTCCATCGTGGCGTAGCCGAAGGAGTCGTCGTGGTAGCCGACCCCGTGCTTGACCGTCTCCGCGGACGGGTAGCGCGCCAGCGTCGGCGTCACCTGGAAGGCGCTGCCCCAGGTGTCAACGAGGGTGTTCTGGTTCGCCGCCGATGGCATCCAGTTCTCGCCGGAGGGGTTCTCCCCGGAGACCTTGCCGTTCATCGGGTAGGTGTGCCCCTCGCCCCAGAAGCCCACCAGGCCGTGGGTGATGAAGGCCAGGCGCGGGTCGCCGTCGTACTGCTGGCCCAGGGCCGAGATGAAGCTGGTGAGCATCGACATCATCTCGGGGTCGTTGTAGTCCGGCGCCAGCGACTGGCCCGGCGCGTTGCCGTGGAACGTGTAGTCGTGGGTCGGCACCGCGTGGGAGCTCAGCAGGTAGGCCGGGATGCCGCTGGGGCGCCCGGGGTAGTCGACGTAGAAGCGCAGCACCGCCTGGTGCCCGCGCGAGGCGATGGCGTTGAGGTGCGCATCGAGCCTGTCCCACGAGTACGAGCCGGGCCCGGCGACGACGTCGCTGACCGGCAGCGTCAGCCACTCCATCGTGTGGGGCGGTGCGTTCTCCTGCAGCACCGGCGAGTGGGAGGCGTCCGCTGGCGCGAAGGGCATCATCCCCTTGAGCGGGTTGGCCTCCGGCGTGGCCGCCGCGGAGACCTCGATCCAGGCCCGGTTGCAGTTGCAGGCCCGGAACCCGGTGGCCAGGGACACCACGGCGACGAGCGCCATGAGGATGGCGCCCAAGCGCGGCTTGCGCCCCCTGCGGAGCCGGTCGAGCACCTGGTGTCCCAGAGAGGGCGTGCGATCGGAACCTGGGCCGTGCGATTGCTGCGCGGCCGCCGACGTGGAGCCGGAAGCTGCTGCAGAAGTGGTCTCGTCGTGCTGTGAATCGATCATAAAAACTTGTCAGGTAGGGACTTGGGCGTGGGTAAACCCTACCGGCCAGTTGAGCGGTCCACCTGTGCTATCGCTGACAACGTGCTTGGTTGACGGGGTGGAAGGCCTGTGCCACCCGTACTTTTGGAGGACAAGAGAATTTCGCGCTGTGCCGCGGTTCGACGTCGGCGGGCGGCGTCGGCCAGGGAGAACGTCGAGGGGATCGTCGAGGCCTTCCGGGGCGGGGTGGAATGAGAGGCGTCGTCGCCATGCGGGACGACATTGCCGCCGCGCGCATAAGCGGCCATGATGACTCCGTGCGCGTTTTCAATTTCTCCGCCGGTCCCGCCCAGCTCCCCCTGCCCGTCCTCGAGCAGGCCGCCTCCGAGCTCACCAGCTGGGGCGGATCGGGAATGTCCGTCCTGGAGGTCTCCCACCGCGGAGCCGACTTCGTGGCCTGCGCGGCCGACGCCGAGGCCACTCTGCGCCGCCTCCTGTCCGTGCCCGACAACTACCGCGTGCTCTTCCTCCAGGGCGGGGCCAGCGCCCAGTTCGCCGGCATCCCCCTCAACCTGACCGCCCCCGGTGACACGGTCGCCTACCTCAACACCGGCCAGTGGTCCGCCAAGGCCATCAAGCAGGCCGGCGCCTACGAGCTCGACGTCGTCGTGCCCGCCGACGAGGCCGCCTCCTCCTACACGACCACTCCCGAGCCCGGCTCCTTCACGGTGCCCGAGGCGGCCCGCTACCTGCACTACACGCCCAACGAGACCATCGGCGGCGTCGAGTTCGACTACGTGCCCGAGGCCGGCGAGGTCCCGCTGGTGGCCGACTTCTCCTCCACGATCCTCTCGCGGCCCATCGACGTCTCCCGCTACGGCCTTATCTACGCCGGGGCTCAGAAGAACATGGGGCCCTCGGGCCTGGCCGTCGTCATCGTGCGCGAGGACCTGCTGGGGTACGCCCGCCCGGTGACCCCCACCGTCCTGGACTACCAGAAGATGGCCGACGCCGACTCCATGCTCAACACGCCTCCCACCTTCGCCATTTACCTGCTGGGGCTCATCGGCCACTGGATCGAGGACGGCGGCGGCCTGGAGGCAATGGCCGAGCGCAACCGCGCCAAGGCTGAGCTTCTCTACGGCTACATCGACTCCTCCGACTTCTACGCCAACCCGGTTCAGGAGCGCTCGCGGTCCTGGATGAACGTGCCCTTCACCCTGGCCGACCCTGCCCGCGACGCCGACTTCCTGGCCGGCGCCCAGGCCGCAGGGCTCACCAACCTCAAGGGGCACCGCTCCGTGGGCGGCATGCGCGCCTCCATCTACAACGCCATGCCGATCGAGGGCGTGCGCGCCCTCATCGACTACATGACCGACTTCGCCGCCCGGGCCTGAGCGCCCGCCGGCTCGCCATCCCGGCCGTCTCGCCTGGCCTGCGGGCCCGACCGCCTGTCCGCCACGACCTTCCTCCACCTGGACCGCTCTGCAGAAAGTACTTCCGTGACCACCAGCAGCGTTGACCACAAGTTCCGCATCCGCACCCTCAACGCCATCTCCGGGGCCGGCCTGTCCCGCCTGCCCGACGAGCTCTACGAGGTCGGCGGCTCCGTGGAGGAGCCCGACGCCCTCCTGGTGCGCTCGGCCAAGCTCCACGACACCCCCATCGAGGAGTCGGTCCTGGCCGTGGCCCGCGCCGGCGCCGGCACGAACAACATCCCGGTCGAGGCGCTCACCGAGCGCGGCGTGCCCGTGTTCAACACCCCCGGCGCCAACGCCAACGCCGTCAAGGAGCTGGTCCTGGCGGGCCTGTTCATCGCCTCGCGCAACCTCATCCCGGCGGCCCGCTTCGCCCACACCCTCGAGGGCGACGACGCCGAGATCGCCAAGGCCGTCGAGGCCGGCAAGAAGCAGTTCGTCGGATTCGAGCTGCCCGGCCGCACGCTCGGCGTCATCGGCCTGGGGGCCATCGGCGTGCAGGTGGCCAACGCCGCCCTGGGGCTGGGGCTCAACGTCGTCGGCTTCGACCCGGGAATCTCCGTGGAGCACGCCTGGCACCTGAGCGCCGAGGTCGAGCGGGCCAACTCCATGGAGGAGGTCTTCCGCCGCGCCGACATCCTCACCGTCCACGTACCCCTCATCCCCGCCACCCGCGGACTGGTGAGCACCCAGCGCCTGGCCCTCATGAAGGAGACCGCGGTGCTGCTCAACTTCGCGCGGGCCGAGATCGTTGACACCGATGCCGTCGTGGCCGCGCTGGACGAGGGCACGCTGCGCGGCTACGTGTGCGACTTCCCCTCCACGCAGGTCCACAAGCACCCCAAGTGCATCTCCCTGCCCCACCTGGGCGCCTCCACCAAGGAGGCCGAGCGCAACTGCGCCATCATGGCCGCCGACTCCCTGCGCGGCTTCCTCGAGGACGGGCAGGTCCACAACTCGGTGAACTTCCCCGAGGCCGTCATGGCGCGCCAGGAGGGCACGCACCGGCTCGTCATCGTCAACCGCAACGTGCCCAACATGGTCGGCCAGGTCTCCACGATCGTGGCCCAGCACGGGCAGAACATCGCCAACCTGCTCAACAAGTCGCGCGGCGAGCTGGCGGTGACGCTGGTCGACGTCGAGGGCGAGATCGAGCCCAAGGTCCT
>ERZ773044.268-NODE-268-length-26315-cov-8.68682_pt1 | contig 26315 bp, 20 predicted proteins | sample MGYA00511897_ERZ773044 | MGnify/ENA primary metagenome ERZ773044 (study PRJEB29015, sample SAMEA2738116) | human oral metagenome | biome: human oral; feature: human-associated habitat; material: saliva | place: China | collected 2170 ...
CCCGCCGCGAAATTCAGGAGGCCTCGAGCGCCCCGCACGGTGCGCCGGGCGCCTACCCGGGCACCTGTCGCGGACTGAGCGAGGCGCAGCGCGAGGAGCGCCGCGCCCAGCGTCCGCCGGCTCTGCGCCTGCGCGCCGAGTGCACGAGCTACACGGTGCAGGATGATTTTTACGGCGCCTACACGGGGCTGGTGGACGATTTCGTGCTGGTACGCAACGACGGCACCTATGCCTATAACCTGACCTCCGTGGTGGATGATGCTTTTGTGGGGGTTGAGCAGATTGTGCGCGGTGATGATTTGCTGCCTTCGGCGCCTCGCCAGTCGTATTTGGCAGAGCTTTTGGGTTTGACGCAGCCGCGTTACGCTCACGTTCCCCTGGCACTGAACGAAGAGGGTAAGCGCCTGGCGAAGCGTGATGGTGCGGTGACCTTGCCGCAGCTGCGTGAGGCGGGCGTTGAAGTCCCGACGATTTTGGGGTGGATTGCCGCTTCTATTCCGGTGTATAACGCGGATGGTTCTGCCCATTCGGCGGATGTTCCGGTGCCCAATGCGGCGGCGATTTTGGAGCGTTTTGACCCGGCTCGTATGGCTACTGAGCCGTGGGTCGTGAGGAATCTCTAAGCCTCTGTGACATTGTCGTGTAACAGTTCAACACTCCGAACGGCTTTTAAATTTTTCGTTTAATTCGTTTTAGATGCATACGACTCTGAACGTTTGCGTTGCTTTTAAACTACTTCTCTTGCACTAAAGTGCCCGAAACCCTGAATTCTAGGGATTTTTCGGGCACTTTTTCACACACGCTCCCACATTGACCCACGTGTACGACCACGGATTTTACACAGCAAATACATATTTATTCCATAGTTCCTCGCTCCTAAGCGTCAAATAGACTTTATTTTCAGCCTCTCAGAGCCTAGACTGTATCCTACGCCACTCATAAAGTTATGAAGTCGCGCATAAATACACAGACGCACACTATCACCAGGAGAGAAGGAACATTATGGCCGCGAGTACATACCAGGTCATCGCGCTGGCGATTTATTTTGTTGCCATGATCGCAATCGGCCTATGGGCCAATAGCAAGAACAACAGCCTCGACGACTATGTGCTGGGCGGGCGACAGCTCTCCCCCACCGTCGCCGCACTCTCAGCGGGCGCCTCCGATATGTCCGGTTGGCTCCTCATGGGTCTGCCCGGCGCCGTCTACCTCAGCGGCCTCTCCCAGGCATGGCTCGCCGTCGGTCTGACCATCGGCGCATGGTGCAACTGGAAGTTCGTGGCACCGCGACTGCGTAGCTACACCGAAGTAGCAGGCGACGCCGTGACCGTCCCCGTCTTCCTGAGCAACCGCCTCCATGACACCAAGCGCGTGCTGCGCATCGTCTCCGGTGTCGTGATTCTGGTGTTCTTCACCTTCTACGTCTCCTCCGGTATGGTGTCCGGCGGCCTGTTCTTCAAGTCCTCCTTCGGTCAGGAATACCACACCGGCATGCTCCTGCTGGCGGGCATCACCGTGTTCTACACGCTCTTCGGCGGCTTCATGGGCGCATCCTACACCGACATGGTGCAGGGTCTGCTCATGCTCGCAGCACTGATTGCCGTTCCGGTTGTCACCATTATTGACCTGGGCGGCATCGGCCCGGTGGTTGAGTCCATCAGCCAGGTACGCCCCGAGGCCCTGAGTATCTTCGCGGGCACCACCTTCGCCGGCATTATCTCCTCCCTCGCCTGGGGTCTGGGCTACTTCGGCCAGCCGCACATCATCGTGCGATTCATGGCGATGCGCACCCCCGCCGACGCTAAGTCCGGTCGCCGCATCGGTATCAGCTGGATGGTCCTGACCGTGGTCGGCGCACTGAGCGGCGCGTTCATGGGCATCGCATACTTTGCACGCCACCCCGAAGCGTCCCTCACCAACCCCGAAACCGCAGAGTCCGTGTTCCTGGACCTCTCGCAGATCCTCTTCCACCCCTTCATCGCCGGTCTGATTCTGGCAGCGGTTTTGGCGGCTATTATGTCCACCCTCTCCTCGCAGCTGATTGTGTGCTCCTCCGCTCTGGTGGAGGACCTCTACGGCATCTTCTCCTCGAAGAAGCTCAGCGCCGGCAAGTCCCTGTGGCTCGGCCGTGCAGGCGTGGCAATCGTGGCGCTGGTCGCCGGTGCCCTGGCATGGAACCCCAACAGCTCGATTCTGCAGCTGGTCGCATTCGCTTGGGCTGGCTTCGGTTCGGCCTTCGGCCCGACCGTTCTGCTCTCGCTCTACTGGCGTAAGCTGACCACCCAGGGTGCACTGGTCTCCATGATTACCGGTGCCGTTGTGGCATTCGCATGGGGCCAGAGCCCCATGAAGTCCGTGCTCTACGAAATGGTTCCCGGCTTCGCTTCGGCACTGCTCGTCGCCATCGTGGTTTCGCTCATGACCTACAAGAAGAACGATGCCATTGACGAAGAGTTCGACCGCGCGGTGGAGCTCGCAAAGGTCAAGTAAAGAGTCTCTCCCCAAGGCCCGGGCCGCACACACGCGGTCCGGGCCTTGGTCTGTTTATAGGGTCTTAACCGGCCAAGATACAGGCGTGAGCACGAGAGCAGAAATCGTTCCCCGCGCATCATATTCTACTATCGGAATATTATGCCGGGCGTGCCCCCTCCCCCGGCCTCGACGAGCCGCACCGCGGGCACCGTAAAATAGGGTCTATGACTGCACAACTTCCCGAAAAGGTCTCGGACATCTTCAACCCCGCCGACTGGCGCGTCGTTGAGGGCTTCGAGGACTTCACCGACATCACCTACCACCGCCAGGTTGAGCGCGACGAAAACGGCGAGATTCTGCGCGATCTGCCTACCGTGCGCATCGCCTTCGACCGCCCCGAGGTGCGCAACGCATTCCGCCCGCACACCGTGGACGAGCTCTACCGCGCCCTCGACCACGCCCGCATGACCTCTAACGTGGGCACCGTACTGCTCACCGGCAACGGCCCCTCCCCCAAGGACGGCGGCTGGGCCTTCTGCTCCGGTGGCGACCAGCGCATCCGCGGCCGCGACGGCTACCACTACGCCAGCGGCGAGACCGCAGAAAGCATCGACCCGGCACGCGCGGGCCGCCTGCACATCCTGGAGGTGCAGCGCCTCATCCGTACCATGCCCAAGGTCGTTATCGCCCTGGTCTCCGGCTGGGCAGCCGGTGGCGGTCACTCCCTGCACGTGGTGGCCGACCTGACCATCGCCTCCGAAGAATACGGCAAGTTCAAGCAGACCGACGCGACCGTCGGCTCCTTCGATGCGGGTTACGGTTCGGCGCTACTCGCCCGCCAGGTGGGTCAGAAGTTCGCCCGCGAAATCTTCTTCCTCGCCAAGGAATACGACGCCCAGCGCATGTACGAAATGGGCGCGGTCAACGATGTGGTTCCCCATGCCGAGCTGGAAAACAAGGGCCTGGAGTACGCGGCGCACATCGCCCGCCAGTCCCCGCAGGCAATCCGCATGCTCAAGTATGCCTTCAACCTGCCCGACGACGGTATGCTCGGCCAGCAGGTCTTCGCCGGTGAGGCCACCCGTATGGCCTACATGACCGACGAGGCTGTGGAGGGCCGCGACGCGTTCCTGCAGAAGCGTGACCCGGACTGGTCCAACTACCCCTACTACTTCTAGTAGCTTCAAATGAACAGGCTCGGAGCCGGATTCACCCCTGAGACCCTCAGCTAAGAATCCGGCTCCGGCGCGTTGTTGGGCGCGTTATTGCAGCCCCGGCGCATGACACGCCACTAGAGCACAGCCGCTACGAACAGCCGCTAAGGACTTTCTATGATTACCACCCCCGTACCCGGGCTCGAGCCCCTACCCGCCCCCGGGGAGGATGCCCTGCACCCTCACGCGGTACGCTTGCGGGCCGATCGACCCGCCGATCCGCGGGCCCTTCTGGATTCTTTCGGGCGAATCTTCGCGGGGAACGATCAGGATTCCGTCGCCCTGCTCGTGGGTACCTCCGGGTCCACCGGAACCCCCAAGCACACCGCGCTGAGCGCCCGGGCCCTGCGGGCGAGCGCGGAGGCTACCGAGGGCTTCTTCAAGAGCGCGGGAAGCGAGGCCTCCCAGTGGCTTCTAGCCTTACCCGCGCACTATGTTGCGGGCGCCCAGGTTCTGGCCCGCTCGGTGCTGGCCGGAACCGAGCCAGTCATCGCACGCTCCGTGACCGAGCCGGTGCACTTTAGCCCCGATGTCTTCCTGCGGGCGGTCGAGCAGCTGAGCTCCACCCGTCGCTTTGTTTCGCTCGTGCCCACCCAGCTGCACAAGCTTCTCGAGACGGCCCGGAACGAGCCGCGCACAGGCAAAGAGATTCACGCCGCGCTCCGCTCCTTTACCGGGATTCTGCTCGGAGGTGCCCCCGCCAGCGCCGACCTGCTCGCAGCCGCCCAAGAGCTGGGGCTCAACGTCGTGACCACCTACGGTAGCGCCGAGACCGCCGGCGGGTGCATCTACTCCGGCCGGGTGCTGCCCGGCGTGCGGGTGGAGCTCGTGCCCGAAGAGGGCATGCCGAGCGTACCCTCCGCGGGTACGGAGCTAACGAATGAGGACCCGGCGCATGAGGATCCACCGCAGGTTGGTCGCATCTGGATCAGCGGCGCGCACCTGGCGCAGGGCTACCTGGGCGACCCCGGTCGTACCGCAGAGCATTTCTTCGCCGCTGCCGACGGCACCCGCTGGTACCGCACCGACGACTACGGCCTGCTGAGCACTCACGCCCCCGGTGAGCCGTGCATCCTACGCGTGCTGGGGCGTAGCGACGACATCATCATCACCGGCGGCGTCAAAATTTCGGCCCGCGCGGTAGCTGAGGCTCTTGAGAGCCACCCCGCCGTGCGCGAAGCCCTCGTGTGCGGTCTGCCGGATGAACGCTGGGGCTCCGCCGTGACGGCCGCCCTCACGCGCGTGTCCCCGGCCGAGGGCGCGGCTATGGCCCTCGCCGAGAACGCGGAGCTACGCGAGGCCCTGCGGAGCCTCTGCATCGAACGCCTGGGTGTGGCGGCGGCACCCAAGCTGTTGAGCATCCTGCCCGACTTCCCGCTTACCAGCACCGGCAAACCGGACCGCCGCGAAATATACAGTATCCTGGACAGGGACTATCGGGAGGCCTCGCGCGGATAGTATTCGCGCCGCGGTTCTGCCTCACGGCGCCGTCCCGTACCTCCCGTAGCCCTCCTCACCGCAAACGCATCAACCCCTGGAAGGAACCCCCGTGGCCACTGCCGCTCAATGGATTGAAGGCGCGCGCCTGCGCACCCTGCCGCTTGCCGTCGCTCCCATTATTGCCGGTTCGGCCGCTGCCTACGAGATTGGCGAGTTCAAGCCGCTGTATGCCTTTCTGGCCTTCCTGGTCGCGTTTTTCCTGCAGGTGGGCGTGAACTACGCCAACGACTACTCCGACGGCATTAAAGGTACCGACGAAGACCGCGTGGGGCCCCTGCGTCTGGTCGGTTCGGGCGTGGCCAGCCCCCGTTCGGTCAAGTTCGCCGCCTTCGCCTGCTTCGGTCTAGCGATGCTTGCGGGTCTGGTGCTGGTGGCCCTGGCAAACCAGTGGTGGTTCCTGGCGATTGGCGCCTCGAGCGTCTTTGCGGCCTGGGGCTACACGGGCGGCAAACACCCCTACGGCTACATGGGCCTGGGTGACGTGTTCGTCTTCGTCTACTTTGGTCTGGTCGCCACCCTGGGCACCCTCTACACGCAGGCCCACACGCTGACCTTGCTGGGCTGGGTGGGGGCTATCGGTATTGGCCTGATTTCCTGCGCACTGCTCATGGCGAATAACGTGCGTGACATCCCCACCGATATCGAGGCCGGCAAGCTGACCCTTGCGGTGCGCCTGGGCGAGCGCTGGTCGCGCGTCGCCTATATCGCGGAGATGGCCCTCGCGCTGCTCCTGACCGTCCTGCTGCTCGACCAGAACCCCTGGTTCATGCTGGTCTTCGTGCTCGTGGGCCCGACCGTTCACTCCTGCATGACTGTGTGGATGCGTGGTGGCCGCGAGCTGATTCCCGTGTTGAAGCAGGCTGGCATCGTGGCGCTCGTGTACTCGGTGCTCCTGGCGCTGGCCGTGTGGCTGGGTTCGCTGGATATCATCAGCCACGAAATTCAGGTGTTCACCGGCTACTAAGCCGCCGGAGCCCTCCAAAAGTTTTGCTCCTTCGATACCGCACGGAGGCGGTGAATCAGTCCTGAGCTGACTCGCTTTTGGCGACGACCCGCGATATGTCATAGTGGTTCTATGTTTCGAGCCATGCTGATTATTGGTGCGGGCGCCCTCGTGGTGGGCCTGACCATCTACGCCCTTCTGGATGCCGTGCGCACCCCCGCGCGCGAGGAGCGTACCCTGCCCAAGTGGCTGTGGGTTCTCGTCACCCTGTTCTTCCCTGTGGTGGGTCCCGTGCTGTGGTTGCTGCTGGGCCGCCCCAAGCGGGAGCGCGGCGCCCGCGGCTCTATCTCTCTGCCCGGCGCGGCTCAGCGAGGCAGCACCCCCTCGATGGCTTCCCCCGACGACGATGAGGCCTACCTGCGCTGGCTCAAGGCGAAGGCCGAGCGCGAACGCGCCAGCCGCGAGGCGGAGCGCGCTTCTCGAGAAGCCGGCACCGACGCGCACGAGGATTCTAACCCCGAACATAAACGGCCCGAAAATGAAGGAACCGAAGGCGAACGTCCCGAGGACGGCCCGAGCCGATAGCCCGGCACAGCTCCCCAATCCCTAACACAGGCTGCATCCCTCAATGGATGCGCCCCGCAGCCTTAGCTATACCCGCGAATAACGCGCGTGACTTAGCTTCCGGGAAGCTGGATAACGCCACCGTACAGCGGTGCGGCAGGCTCGGAGTACCCCACGAAGCGCGGCATCTCGTGCTCGAAGTCCACGGTGCTGAACGCGAGGGTCGTAATCGAGGCGAGGTTACACTCGCGGGAACGCGGGTCGTGCTGCAGCAGGCGACCCTCCACACCCAGGCGGGTAATCCAGATCGGCAGCTGGTGCGAGACGATGATTGCCTCCGCACCCTCGCCGCCGATTTCGTAGGCGCGACGGGCGGCGTCCTGAACGGCCGCGGCCATGCGACGTACCTGCTCCAGGTAGGACTCACCCCAGGAGGGACGAGCCGGGTTGTAGAGCTTCGTCCAGTGGCGCGGGTTGCGCAGAAGCTCCTGCGCGTTCACGTGCAGGCCCTCAAAGTAGTTATCGGCCTCGATGACGCGTTCGTCGGGCTGGGCGGTCAGCCCCAGCAGCTCCTCAACGGGTGCGGCCGACTCGCGGGTGCGTTGCAACGGCGAGCAGACCAGGTGCACGAAGCGGGCGCCGTCTTCGGCGCGTGCCGCGAACTCCTCGGCGCTCAGACGCACCATCTGCCGACCCTTCTCGGACAGGCGGTAACCGGGAAGGCGGCCGTACACGATGCGTTCGGGGTTATGCACCTCACCGTGGCGCATGAGATGAACTTTAACGGTGTGAGTTTCAGTCATGGGTCCAGTCTCTCAGATAGCGGCCCCCACCCCCAAACAGCGAAAACGCGAAAGCCCCGCTCCTCGTGCAAGAGGGCGGGGCTGAAGAAGCCTATTTACTTCTTGTTGCGGCGCTGGTGGCGGGTCTTACGAAGCAGCTTGCGGTGCTTCTTCTTGGACATACGCTTGCGGCGCTTCTTGATAACGGAACCCATAGGATTTCCTCACTTTACTCGTACCCGGCCGAGTCATTCGACTCGGTAGCTACCCGGGAATATGTATACCGGTATAACCGATCCGGAACGCATTTTAGGCACAGAAATACCCTGCGTTTCGGAGCGCTACCTACCTAGAGTACTAGGTTTGCACCCATTTTCACCATTCGAGAGCCGGTTTTGAGGAGTTTTTCCCCGTTTTTCCGGATCTTCCCGGGCCTAAGCCGGGCTAAAACGGTGTTTCCGAAAGCCTAGCGACGCTTCTTCTTGGACTTCTTCGAGCCCTTGGAACGGCCCTTCGACAGGGCGGAGCCAGAGGTGTGAGCCGAAGAAGCGGCATCGGCTTTTTCGGGTGCGGAGGTTTCGCCGGGCTCGACGGGTTCGACCGGCTCCGCCTCGGAGCCCTCCACCGCGGGTTCCTCGAGGGCACCAGAATCAGCGGTAGCGGGCTCGGGCTCCTCATCGGCGGAGTCCTCGGACGCGGCGGCGTGGAAAGCCTTGAGACGCTCGGCGCGCTCGGCCTCGGCACGGGCCAGGGCCTCGGCGTCCGGTGCAGTTACCTTCTCCTCGGCGTCCTTTTCTTCAGCCGGTTCGGGGGCCTGCTCCTCGTCACCGCGCGAGGCGGGCTCGTACACGTCCACACCGAAGAATCGCTTCATCTTGGACAGCAGTCCGCGGCGCTCCGGCTCCTGATCCTGCTCGTGCGGGAGCATCGCGTAGGTATCTTGAAGCGTCGCGGCCGCCTCCAGACGGTTCGAGGGCTCGGCCGAGGGCTCCCCATGCGCCTGCTGAGCGGCCGGCTGGGCGGACTCGGGGGCGGCGGTCTTCTGAGCGGGTGCCTCCATGCTTTCGCGCGAGGGAGCGCGCAGCACGCGGTCGCCGGAGGAAGCGGCGGGCTCGGCGGCACGGGACGCAAGCACGCTCGGGGCAACCAGGGTGCGGCTACGGTCCACGGGCTTGATGATGGTGGCGCGCACCGGGGAAATAATCTGGCCGCTACGGCGACGGGACGTACCGGATGCCGCGCGCAGAACCTTTGCGGGTTCTGCCGGCTCCTCGGCGGGAGCGGACTGCAGGGTACGCTGAGCGTCACGGGCATCGGCCCGAGCCGGCTCGGGGGTGTTCTGCGCGGAAAGGTTCTGCGCGGAGCCGCCCTGCCACGGGGCGCCGGCACTCTGCACGGGCTGGGCTACCTGAGCCTGGGGAGCACGGGTCGCCGTGCGGGGGTGCGGGGTGCCGAAGCTTAGCGGCACATCCGCGCTCACGGAGTGCACCGGGCGGGCGGGGGCCTCGGCGCGCGGAGACTCGGCCTTCTGGGGCTCGGCTTTCAGGGGGCCGGTCTTCGGGCGGGCGGACTGCGCCTGAACCGCCTGTACGGGCTCGGGAGCCTTCACCTCGGCAGGTGCGGGGGCCGAAACCACGGGCGCAACGGTCTCGACTCGGGGTTCCTCCGCGGGAGTATCCGAAACGGGCTGTGCATCGCCGGAAACCTCAACGCCGGCAACCGCAAAATCTGCATCCGAGAATGAGGGGTCATCGGCAATGGCCTCGTCGAAATCTTCAACCAGGTCGTCGGCCTCAAAATCCTCCAGCTCAACCGGGGCGAAGGAAGCCGCCGCCGGCTCACCGGGCAGCCCGTTCGCGGAGGTTGCTTCCTCCTCCAGGTCAATGCCCGCCTCGGAATACATGCCGCGTAGCTGGCTAATCACCAGGGCGCGAGCCGTCGCAGCATCGCCGGCTTTCAGAGCCTCAGCAATGGCACGACTCTCGGCCCGCAGACGCTCCACGGCGCTGCTCCACAGCGGCATGCGACCAACCAGGGAGAGCATCGATTCGAAGCTCGGCTGACGCACGGAAGCCAGAAGGCCGACCAGTAGCTCGTTGCCGGCGCAACGCATCACCTGGTGGTGGAAGCTCAGCAGCAGCTCCAGGAAATCACGGATGGACAGGTCGAAGTCTTCCATCTGGGCGAGGACATCATCCATTTCGGCGAAGGACGCGGTCTTCGGATCAATACGCGCAATCGCCCAGCTCTCCAGCAGAATTCGGGTCTGCACCAGGTCACGCGTGGGGTAGCGCGAGCTCGACATGTGCAGGCGCAGGGCGGCACTCGCGGCGGCGGCAGGCTCATCACTCAGGTGAACCAGCATCTCCTTGCCACGGCCGGTGTAGAGCTGCACCAGGTCCATGTCTTCGAGGGTTCGCAGGGCATCGCGGGTGCGGGATCGTCCCACGCCAATCGCGCGCGCAATCTCGCTGTCTGTAGGCAGGTCCTGGCCCAGCTGAATATTACCTTCGAACAATTCGTTCTCGAGCCAGCGCAGAATTTTACGATGAATAGCCACGTGTATGCTGTCTTTCGCTTAAAGAGGTGAGTGAGAGTGGGGGTTTGAGGACAGGGGGTAGCGCACAGGGCGCAGGATGCGTGGGCTAACGGCGGCGGCCACGCAGGAAGCCGAAGAGGCCACCGCGGTGTTCCTTCTCCTTGGGCTCCTGGGCGGGGGCGTACGCCGAGTTGTAGGCGGGCATCGTCTGGTATTCGGGTTCGCTCTGCGCGGGCTCGGCAGATGCGGATTCGGGCTCCTCAGGGGTTTCCTCGGAGGCTTCTTCAGAAGCCTCAGCCTGTTCCGACGCTTCTTCTGCCGTCGCAGAATCCTCTGCGGGAGCAGCTGCGGAATCTTCCGCGGGTTCAACTGCAGGAGCCGCTACGGTAGCTTCTTCGGAGCGCTCGGAGGAGTCTTCCACGGCGGCGCTTGCCTCAGTGGTGCCTTCCTCAGCTGCGCTTTCCTCGACGATGGGCTGAACCGATCCGCCCGCCACGGCAGCGGGGTCGATGCCGTAGGAAGAGGCCGAGTCGAAGCCGTAACCGGAGGACACGGAAACCGCGGGGCTCTCCGTCTTCTCGACGGGCTTTTCGCTCTTTGCGGGTTCCTCGACGGGTTCTGCGGTGGCAGTGGGAGCAACCTGCACCTCGGGGTGGGCGGTGCGGCCCGCATCGTAGCCATAGGAGGCGGGGGTGAAGGGACGCATCGGGGTGCTGTCTACCGCTTCCTCATGCTCGGGGATGGCCTGAGATTCAGAGTCTCGAGTGGTCTCGCTTGCGGCGGCGGGCGATGCTTCGGCGAGTGCCGGGTGCGCCGGGCGGGCGATGATGCGCGTGTTGGGGGTAATGTACTGGGCACGGGCACGACGGATTCGCTCCTGCTCCAGTTCCTCCGCGGTGGGCTGGGCCTCGGCTGCAGGCTGCTCTGCGGACTGTGCCGCGGGCTTTACCTCATGAGCTTCAACAGCCTTGGGCTCGGCGACCTTCTCGACTGCGGGCTCGGTGGCGACGGCTTCGGCCTTTTCTGTGGGGGCGTGCTCGCTAGACAGGGTGGCACCGCCGGGCAGGGCCACCGGCGCTTCGCTGGCGCGGCGTGCAATCTGAACCGTCTCGTTAATCCAATCGGTGACGGTTGCGAACACCTCGGGGTTCAGCGAGTAGAGGCGACGCTGCCCCTCCACCGTCACAGAGACGACGTCTGCATCGCGGAGGACTTTAAGGTGCTTTGAGATGGTCGGCTGGCTCATGCTCAGCTTTTCAACAACAGCACCCACCGTATGGGTTTGCTCGGCGAGGATACGCACGATTCGACGACGGGTAGGGTCCGCGATGACAGAAAAAACATCAGAATGCATATAGCGATTATGACATATAATAGGGGCACCTCAAGCTAAGAATGAGGGTGATGCGGAGAATCCCCTTAAATTTTTTATGCCCTGCCCCCCATAAGAACCTCTCGCACGTTCGTTTCGGCTCGTCTTCCCTGCACATCTCGACCAGGCCCACGGCACATGCCCTTCTTATAGCCACCAAACGTTTCAGCGCATTAGAAATTGGGCATACACGGTTATCACGGCAATTTTCTGACGGAATATTCTAATAAAAGAATATAGCGTTTCCCGTGAATTTCAGGAGGTTCCGAGGCTCAATAGCCTTCGAATTCCCAAAAGTGCGAAGGCAAGCCCGCAGAATAACCATCGGCCCCGCGCGAAGGCTCCCGCGTCGTGTGCCTTCGCTCCTGTCCATCGCCTCGGTTCTGAACGCCCGGCGCGATACACTAGGAAGGCACCATTTTGTGCTTTTCTCTATCCTCGCACCCGCATCGCGCACCCCGTCCACGAGCTCATGAAGGAGGCGCATGGGAAACATATTCCGTCACCCCCGGCGCCGTCCTCGACGCCCTTATCGCGGTCGCAACGGCTCGCAGAATCTTCTCAACCCCCGCTGGAGCTCCCTCAGCGGTATTCAGCATAAGTACCGCCCCGGCGAGCATCACGAGAGCTACCGCGAGCGCATCGAAGAGCTTGAAGGCCTGAGCGTCCTCGCGAGCGTCCCGGGTCTCAAACTGGACAGGTTACCCGCGTTACGCGACCGTCACGAGCACTCCGGTACCCGCCGTCAGCCGAAGGGCCCTCTCGGGTTCAACCGGTACACTCTCGAACGCTTCCGCGATTTCATTGACGCAACCGTTCTATCCTCGCCCTCGCGTACCGCGATCGGCGCGTTCCTTCTGGTCATCGTCTTCTTCACGCTTGCCCTGTTGCTGCCCATCTCTTCCAACGACGGGCAGCCGGCCCCCTTCCACCACGCCTTCTTTACCTCTACCAGCGCGGTGACCGTTACGGGTCTGACCACCGTCTCCACAGCCCAGCAGTGGTCAACCTTCGGGCAGGCCATGATTCTGGTGGCCTGCCAGGTGGGCGGTCTGGGTACTCTGACCATCACCTCGCTGCTGGCACTAGCCATCGGCCGCAAGATGGGCCTGCGCACCAAGCTCATCGCGCAGGAAGACCTGAACATCAGCCGTCTCGGCGAGGTCGGCGGCATCGTCAAGAGCGTTTCCTATGCTTCCTTCTCCATTGAGGCGATCATTGCGCTCGTGCTGATTCCGCGTTTCCTGACCCTGGGTGAAGACCCCTTCCAGGCCATCTGGCACAGTATTTTCTACTCTGTCTCGGCCTTCAACAATGCCGGGTTCACCCCACATTCCGACGGCATTGTGCCCTACGGCCACGACCTCTTTCTGCTCGTGCCCATCTGCATTGCCGTGTTCCTGGGGTCGCTCGGTTTCCCTGTTTTCATTGCGATTCAGCGTAATCCTTTCCGCCCCCGGCACTGGTCGCTCACGGCTAAGCTGACCGTCGTCACGACCCTGTTCTTTTTCGTCTTCGGCGCGTTCTTCTGGGGTCTTTTCGAGTGGAATAACCCCGCCACCATCGGCGGTTACTCCCCCGGTGAGAAGGTTCTCAACGCGATATTCGCCTCCATCATGATGCGTTCGGGCGGCTTCAACCTGGTCGACATGAGCAGTATCGCCCCCGTCTCCACGCTCCTGACGGATATGCTCATGTTCATTGGCGGCGGTTCCGGCTCCACCGCGGGCGGCGTGAAGGTCACCACCATCGCGGTCATTGCCCTGTCGATTCTTGCCGAAGCGCGAGGCGATCAGAAGGTCGTCGCGTTCAACCGCACCATCCCCGAATCCTCTTTACGCATTGCCATCTCCGTGATCGTGATGGGTGCTACCGTGGTGGGTGTTGGATCAGCGACAATTCTGATTATTAGCGGCGCGGACCTCAAGGAAGTAATCTTCGAGGTCATCTCTGCCTTCGCGACCTGCGGCCTCTCAGACGGCCTCTCCGCCAACCTGCCGCCGGCGGGCATCTACGTTCTCAGCGTGCTGATGCTCATCGGCCGTGTGGGTACAACAACCGCCGCGACCGGCCTGGCGCTACGTTCACGCCGCCGCCTCTACAAGTTCCCCGAAGAAAGGCCCACCATTGGCTAGTGCACATAACGATCCCGTCCTCGTGATTGGCCTGGGCCGCTTCGGTTCCGCGGTGGCCGCCCAGCTGCGCGTGCAGAACAAGGAGGTCCTCGCGATTGAGAAGGACCCCGAGCTGGTGCAGAAGTGGTCGGGCGTGCTGACCCACGTGGTCTCTGCAGACGCGACCGATATCGACACCCTGCACCAGTTGGGTGCAGATGATTTCGGGTCCGCCGTGGTGGGTGTGGGCACCTCGATTGAGGCGTCTGTGCTCATTACCGCAAACCTCGTGGACCTGGGCGTGGAACGCATCTGGGCGAAAGCCATCACCCCCGCGCACGGCAAGATTCTGGAGCGCATTGGCGCGCACCACGTGGTCTACCCGGAGGCTGACGCCGGCCGCCGCGCCGCGCACCTGGTCTCGGGCCGTCTGCTGGACTACATCGAGTTCGACGACGACTTCGCGATTGCGAAGATGCGCCCGCCGAAGGAGACCCACGGCTTTACGCTGGCGGAGTCGGATATTCGCGCAAAGTACGGCGTGTCCGTGGTCGGTATCAAGTCCCCCGGTGAGGATTTCACCTACGCGGACGCCACGACTCGTATTCACTCGCGCGACATTCTGATCGTGTCCGGTCAGGTGGACCTGATTGAGCGCTTCGCGGCACGGCCCTAAAAGCACTTTTCCTAGCTGCTTTGAGGAGCCCGCGAATATACATAGAAAACAGCCTCTTCCCGAAGTTTCGGGAAGAGGCTGTTTTCATAGTTTTGCCCAGTAGTTTTACCCAGTGCGGGCGGCGCTACCGAACGGTATTAGTCCTCATCAGCAGTGTACAGCTGGCTCATTTCCGCCGAACGTGCCGCGCAGGCGCGCATCGCGTCCTCGGTCAGCTGGAAGAGGCCGCCGTCCACGAAGGTGTTCAGCGCACGCTCGGTGGTGCCGTTCGGGCTGGTCACGGCGCGGCGCAGGGCGGGGGCATCCGGGTTGGTGTCGAGCAGGAAGCCCGCACCGGCAACGGTTGCGCTGGCAAGCTTGAGGGCGGTGTCTGCATCCAGGCCGAGCTTCTCACCGGCGGCGGCCATCGCCTCCGCAAGCAGGAACGCGTATGCCGGGCCGGAACCGGAGACGGCGGTGACCGCATCCATCTGGTCCTCGTGGACCTCGACGACCAGACCGACGGTGCCCAGGACCTCTTCGACAAGCTTCTTCTGCTCGTCCTTCACGGTGTCGGTGGTGGAGATGGCGAGCACGCCCTTGCCCACGGAGGAGGGGGTGTTCGGCATGCAGCGAACAATGGGCTGACCTGCAGGAAGGCACTCGGCGAGGGTTTCGAGGGTCACGCCGGCAGCAACGGACACCACGACGGCGTTCGGTGCGAGGGCGGGTGCAATATCGCGGGCGAGCTCGACGATGCCGTAGGGCTTCACGCCGAGCAGCACGACGTCCGCATTGGCGGTTGCCTTGTGGTTGCCGTCAGCTTCGCCGCCGGTGGTGATGATTTCTACCTTGTCGCCGAGGCGCTTGGCGAGGGCGGCGCGAGATTCTTCGCTACGCACGGTGGCGCGGATGTGCGCGGGGTCGTGGCCTGCAGCGAGCAGACCTGCGGCGATGGAGCCGTTCATGGAGCCGGTGCCGAGAAAAGCAATAGTTGCGGTCATCGTTGATCCTTCCTAATGGGGTGCCTGCGCCCTGCGGATGCGCGGTGTGCTGTGCGCGGCGGGCGCATGGAGGCGTACCCTTCCAGCTTAGCGGGTGCGGGTGGTTTGGGGCACACCGAACCAACGCATGAAAGCCGAGAGTTGATGCGCCGGCCCCGTGGGCGAGGCTCGTGTTGCCATCCGAAACCGGGTTTTCGTGTTGCCCCCGTTGCTGAGGCGCAAAAAGCGCGGGCGTAAAATTAAATTGGCTTTGTCTCCCCCCGATTTCGCTGCGGTTTCCATCCGGTTTGCGCTACGGCTTTCGCCGCGGTTCGCGCGGGTTGTGAAGCCTCGACCCAACACACAGCACGCAACACGTTACGGCCTCAATCCATGTCTTTTCATCCCCATTCACCCACGAATAGCCCCCAGAAGCCTGCGGGTTCCCGTTCTTTTTCGTTTCGCCTCCTGCTGGGGCTGACTCTTGCCGCGCTGGTCACGGGCGTGTTCAGCGGTCTGGGTGCGATTGTTCTGCATTATGTTCTGGATTTTATGCAGGAGCTAACTTTCGGTCAGGCTGAGGGACATCACCCGATGGTCACTGATGGTGCCGACCCGGCGCGGCGTGCCCTGGTGCTGGCGGCGTTGGGTCCGTTTGTGGCGCTGGTTTGGTATTACCTGCAGTCGGGCGGTCGGCGTGTGGTCGGCGTGAAGTCGCAGATTGCGGGTGCTACCGAGGAGGATCGTGCGCCGTCGCTGTGGCGGCAGATTTCGCATTCGGTGATTCAGATTGTTGCGGTGGGTGCGGGTTCCCCGGTAGGTAAGGAGGTCGCGCCGCGTGAGCTGGGTGCGCTGGCTGCGGGTCGGTGCGCGCGTTTTCTGGAGCGTGTGGGTGGTACCCGCCCGGATGGTTCGCTGCTGCTGGGTGATCGTGAGCGTCGCCTGCTGGTGGCGGCGGGTGCAGCGTCCGGTTTGGCGGCGGTGTATCAGGTGCCGATTGGTGGTCTGGTGTACCTCGTGGAGGCGATGGCTGCGGGCCTGAGCTTGTGGTCGCTGTATGTGGGTGCGGTGACGGTGTGGACGGCGACGGTCACGGCGAATCTGGTGATTTCGAATGCGCCGACGTACCCGGTGCCGCAGCTTCCGTTGGATGCGACGACGCTGACGGTGGCGGCGCTAACGGGTGTGGTGTTGACTCCGTTGGCGTTGGGTTTTAGGGCGCTGTCGCAGCGTGCGGAGAAGATTAAGGCGAAGGACCGTTCTCTTTTGTGGCGTATTCCGGTGTCATTTGCACTGGTCGCGGTGGTTTCGCTGTGGCTTCCGGAGATTCTGGGTAATGGCCGTCTGCTGACTCAGCACACTTTTGATGTGTCTCTAGATGCGGCGGCGGGCGGTCTGACCGCGGCGGCGGCACTGTACGTGTTGGCGTTGTGCGTGGCGAAGGCTGCCGTGGTGGTGGTGAGTCTGCGTTCGGGTTCGTATGGCGGTACGTTGACGCCGGGTTTGGCGTTGGGTGCGGCGGCTGCGTTTTGTGTGGCGGCGCTGGTGCTGTGGGCGTTCCCCGGTTTGGGTGGGGTGCCGGGTGGCGCGTCGATGGTGTTGTATGCTGCGGCGTTGACGGGTACGGCGGCGTTTTTGGGTGTGTCGATGAATGCGCCGCTGTCTGCGTTGACGTTGTTGATTGGGTTTACGGGTCAGGGTGCGAGTGCGTGGCTGCCGATGGCGGTTGCGGTGGGTACGGCGGTGCTGACCCGCTGGGCGTGGACGCGGGCGTTCGGCACTAAGAAGTAGGTTCTGACAGGTGGCGGGCGGCCCCGGATGCGTGTGCGTCCGGGGCCGCCCTGATTTGTTGTGCCGAAGAACTGCCTTAAATTTGCTTTGACGGCTTTGAAAGGAATAGCAGATAGACTCCGAAGATGAGCTTAATCGCCGCGTCGATATATGCGATTACTTCTAACGGAATGTTGGTAAAAATATATCCTGCAAACACGTTGATGGCACAGATAAGACCCAGATATATCATTGACTTTCCATGCACAAAATAGTATGGGAAGAAATGCAGCGCGGTTGCCATCAGTGCTCCCAACCAAATCAGTCTCCAATTTTCAGTTGCGAAGAATGGGCCGCCCAGCAAAACCATCAAGACAAATAATAGAATAACGGCATGTGAAGATACTTTCTTTTGAAATTCGCTCGAAGGGCCATCGGATAGTCTATTCAGCACCTTCTTGTTCATGTTGATTGAGAAAAAGCTGACGACGTACCCAATGCTGAATACTTGCATATTTATTATTTGCTTTCCTCCAACCAAGGTAGCTATTGCTATAACTGCCGCCACCACAATTAGCCACAGCCCGCAGGCCCTCTTATAGTTAAATTCTAACTTTTCGTCTTTGTTGTAGCTTAGAAAAGCCATCGATGCCTCCAATAGTTTCTCGTAAAATTATTTCTCTTGTCGCGCCGCTAAATTTTATTGTGAAAAAATTCTGCAATATATCAATATTACCCAGTCCTTCTGACTATTAATTACATCTCCTGCAATTATATCAAAATGACAATAGATAGTCCTTCAAAAAGCGAAATGGGTAGCCCCAGATGCGTGTACGCTCGGGACTGCTTTTGTTTTACAGTGCCGAAAATTGTGCCATAGGTTAGCGTCTTTGGTTGTAGTTAAAAACCATGGTCAAAGACACTAAACCATGACACAAATTCTGCACAGGTTAAAGGTTCCCTACAGCTAGAAACTACAGAGGAGAAGAGTCTAGCCAAAATGTGTTAACCACGATTCAGAGATTCCCAATTTTTAGAAATCCACAGAACCAACCGCCTGCTCATGGAGGATTTTTTACCTTTCAGATCCTCATCTTGTTCAGTTTGCTCTCCCCCTGAAGTTCCCTCTACAAATCCAAAAATTTCTGGTCTATATTCACCGTAGTTGTATCCATGACTTTTATGCCTAATATTTATAATCCAATAAGGAAGACAAAAAATAATTGGCTCTAAAATAGATGCAAACTTAGATTCCACCCACTTGGGACAATAAACAAAATTTCGATAGTTCTCATCCCAAAGAGCAAATAAGCATCTCTGTGAATTATTGATTTTACTCAAGGAAGATTGAAATAAATCATTAAATTTATCACTCGGTAAATCCTCCTGAAGGATGCGGAGATAACCATACTCAGCGAACCGTTCTCCCGATAGTCCCATTCGTGTAGATTCAGCTAGATTAACCCCAAACCCCAATGCATATAAACAGGATAGAACAGTAAATACAAACGATATAGTCAATCCAATAAAATCCTCGCCGCCTGATAAAACCCTGGCGATATATGCAACAGTCGACATAAGCATAAGAAGCAACATTCCTACAAATACAGGCAAAATAAATAGACCCTCTAGCCAGAGATATTTACCGTATCTAAAGTTTGGCAGAGAACTAATTTCTTTATCACCGTGTACGACCAGACTTGCCGGAATATTTAGGAGCCGTTTCTGTCCACGTATATTAGGGCAGGAGGCAAGAACCTTCCTCTCCCAGATTGCACGTGTAAGAGCTTCCTTTCGCGAAGACTCAATCTCTTGATACTCTGGTGAATTTTTAGCCAAGATATGAACACTTGTTGAACTAACAAGCTCTTTATATTTTTCAGAGACCTCAAGCCATTCTTTATACCGCGTCAGCTCAGGAGGTGTTCCTTGTTTGGAGAGTTCCATCTGCTTAGTCTCCCTGCGGGCACTCAGTATAAGACTTAAAGTAGCAATGACTGCCGTTGCAATCGGTGCGATTGCAGAAATCAGCACTTTGCCGAGATCCTGGTCATGAGTCCAATGCCAGAGATAGTCCCAGTCAAATCCAGCAGCTAGCACCTGCGCTAACAGTAGTTGCTTCATCATCGGTGATTGTTCCTTTCCTACGTCTTTGTCGGCGGGTTATATACAAAAGAAATACGGTGGCCCCGCAGGCCGGTGCCCACCAGCCTGCGGGGTTCATCATCGTGTTCTACTCACCCAGGAGGGTCTTCGGGTTGACCGGTGTGCCCGTGCCCTCCGCCAGGTGTTCAATACGCTTCAGGATTAGGCCCTCACGCAGCGCCCACGGGCACACGCGCATCGTCTCAACCCCGAACGCCTCCATCGCTGCCTCCGCCGCGATAGCGCCCGCCAGCATCTGCTCCGCACGCGCCTTCGAAACACCCGGCAGGTCAGCACGCTCAGACACCGTCATCGCCTCCATACGGCGAGTCCACAAACGCAAATCCTGCAAATGCATCTCACGCTTCACGTGCGGGCCCGCCGAATACGGCGCCGCACCACAAATACGCGCCAACGAACGGAACGTCTTCGACGTACCCACCGTCATATCCGGCGCACCATAACGCAGCAAATTCTCCGCCACCGGGGCGATCTGCTCACGCACATACTTACGCAGACGCTTCACCTGCTTCGGCTTCGGCGGCTGCTCATCAAAAAACTCACGCGTCAGGCGACCCGCACCCAACGGCACGCTCATCGCCGCATCCGGCAACGCATTCGTGCCCGTCGAAAACTCGAAAGAGCCGCCACCAATATCAAAATCAAGGATGCGGCCCGCACCCCAGCCCTGCCAGCGGCGCACCGCAAAGTACGTAATCGCCGCCTCCTGGTCGCCTGAAATACCGTTCAGGCTCACGCCGGTCTGCTCACGCACCTGATGCAGCACCGCCGCACCGTTACCCGCCTCACGGATAGCGCTCGTTGAGAACGCCAGCAGGTCCTCCGCCTCATTCTCGATCGCGAAGTCGCGGGCGCTGGTCACGAAGCGGGTCAGCGCGTCCGCGCCCTCCTGCGAGATATTGCCCTCGGCGTCGAGGTACTGCACGAGCTGCAGCGGAATCTTGTGCGACGCATACGGTTCGGGGCGCGCCCCGGGGCTGCCGTCAATCAGTAGCAGGTGGACCGTATTCGACCCGACATCCAGAACTCCCAGGCGCACGATGCGCTCCCCTCCCCCGCCGCGCGGCGGGATATTATCTGTGTGCGGTACCGCAGGTGCGGCGCCTCTTCCAGTCTGTCAGAGGCGCGGCTCACTCCGCAAACAATCCGGGCGGATGCCCAGCATCAGCACAGCGCGAGCCCAAAACACAGTGCGCTGGGATTGCAAAAGCCCGAGCGCGCAAAAGGCGCAGGAGGCACCCCACCCCACTAAGGGGTTCGGGGCACATCCTGCGCCTTCAGTTCAGCTCGAACTACGCTCGGCTACTCGGCAGATTACTCGGCGGTCTTCTTCGCGGTAGTAGTAGACTTTGCGGTCGTCTTCTTAGCAGTAGTCTTCTTGGCGGTAGTGGTCTTCTTCGCGGCGGTCTTACGCTTGACCGGGCCCTTCGCGCGCTTGTCAGCAAGCAGCTGCACCGCACGCTCGTGGGTCAGCGACTCGACCGACTCCGCACGCGGAACCGTAATGTTCGTAATACCGTCGGTGATGTACGGGCCAAAGCGGCCGTCCTTCACCACAATCTTCTTCTCGCTGACCGGGTCCACGCCCAGCTCAGCCAGCGGAGGCTTAGCCGCCGCACGACCGCGCTGCTTCGGCTGGGAGTAAATCTCCAGGGCCTGCTCCAGCGTAATCGTGAAGATTTCGTCCTCACTGCCAATCGAGCGGGAGTCCGTGCCCTTCTTCAGGTACGGGCCGAAACGGCCGTTCTGCACGGTAATCTCCACGCCCTCAGCGTCGGTACCGAGCACGCGCGGCAGGCTCATCAGCTGCAGTGCCTGCTCGAGGGTCACGGTCGCCAGGTCCATGGACTTGAACAGGGACGCGGTACGAGGCTTGGCGGGCTTCGGCTTCTTCTTCGGCTTGGGCTTACCGTTCTTGTAGTACTCGGTCGGCTGCGCGTCCAGGTACGCCTGAATCTGCTCCTCGGTCATCTCCTCGATCACCTCGGTGACGTAGGGGCCGTAGCGGCCGTCGCGAGCCACGATCTGGTTGCCGGAGACCGGGTCAACGCCGAGCACGCGGCCGTCGGACTTGCCCTGTTCGAGCAGTTCGCGTGCCTTCGCTTCGGTCAGTTCGTCCGGTGCCAGATCGGCGGGTACGTTCGCGCGGATCGGTTCGGTCAGTTCGCCGGTCTCGGTGTCGAGGGTGCCTTCGGCTTCCAGGTAGGGGCCGAACTTGCCCACGCGCAGCACAATGCCGTCCGCAATCGGGATGGAGTTGATGCTGCGGGCGTCAATCTCGCCGAGGTTGTCGACGATAGACTTCAGGCCGCGCTTAGCACCGCCGCCGAAGTAGAACTCGCCCAGCCATTCGACGCGGGATTCTTCGCCGCGTGCGATGCGGTCGAGGTCTTCTTCCATCTGCGCGGTGAACTCGTAGTTCACGTAGGGGCCGAAGCTGGATTCGAGCAGGCGCACCACGGAGAACGCGATCCAGGACGGAATCAGCGAACCAGAACGAACGTTCACGTATCCGCGGTCCATGATGGTCGAAATAACCGCCGCGTAGGTGGACGGGCGGCCAATGCCCAGCTCGTCCAGGGTCTTCACGAGGGACGCCTCGGTGTAGCGCGGGGGCGGCAGGGTCTCGTGGCCGGCGGGCTCAATCGCCTCGGCGGTCAGTGCCTCGCCGGTGGTCAGGTTCGGCAGGCGCTTCTCAGCGTCCTTCGCCTCACGCTCAGCCACGCGGGATGCGTCAACGCCCTCCTCGTAGGCGGCGAGGAAGCCGCGGAAGGTGATGACGGTACCGGATGCTGCGAACTCGGCGTCCTGGCCGTTAGATGCCACGGCGCCCAGGCGCACGGAGGCGGTGGAACCGGTCGCGTCAGCCATCTGGGAGGCGACGGTACGCTTCCAGATCAGCTCATAGAGGCGGAACTCGTCGTTGGACAGGGAACCGCGCACGGCGTCCGGGGTGCGGAAGGTGTCACCCGCGGGGCGGATTGCTTCGTGGGCTTCCTGCGCGTTCTTGCTCTTGGAGGTGTACACGCGCGGTGCGGAGGGCACGAACTCGGCGCCGTACAGCTCGGAGGCCTGGCGGCGTGCGGCCTTGACGGCCTGATCGCTCAGCGCAACCGAGTCGGTACGCATGTAGGTGATGTAACCGTTCTCGTACAGGCGCTGTGCAACCTGCATGGTCACGCGAGAGGAGAAGCGCAGCTTACGCGCGGCTTCCTGCTGCAGGGTGGAGGTCGTGAACGGCGCTGCCGGGCGACGCTTGTACGGCTTGGTCTCGACCGAACGCACCGAGAACGCGGCGGACTGCAGGGCTGCGGCGAGCGCGCGAGCCGCCTCCTCGTTCAGGTGGGTGACCTTGGAGGTGTTGAGGGTGCCGTTGTCGGCGAAGTCCTTGCCGGTGGCGATGCGGTTGCCGTCCACGGCGACCAGCTTGGCGTCGAAGCCCTCGGAGGCCGCGTTCAGGAAGCGTCCGGACAGGTCCCAGTAGTTGGCGGCGACGAAGGCCATGCGTTCGCGTTCGCGCTCAACCACGAGGCGGGTCGCGACGGACTGCACGCGACCTGCGGAGAGACCACGGCCAACCTTGCGCCAGAGCACGGGGGAAATTTCGTAACCGTAGATACGGTCGAGGATGCGGCGGGTCTCCTGCGCGTCGACCAGGTGCAGGTCGATGTCGCGCAGTTCGCCGAAGGCACGCTGAATGGCTTCCCGGGTGATTTCAGGAAAGGTCATGCGGTAGACGGGAACCTTGGGCTTGAGGACTTCCTTCAGGTGCCACGCGATGGCCTCACCCTCGCGGTCACCATCGGTTGCCAGGTAGAGCGCGTCTACTTCTTTGAGCTTGCGCTTGAGCTCGGTAACTTTCTTCTTCTTGTCGGGGTTGACCACATAGTAGGGTTCGAAGCCGTCTTCAACGTCGACCGCGAACTTGCCGTAGGGGCCCTTCTTGAGGTTTTCGGGCAGCTCGGAGGGCTGCGGAAGGTCACGGATATGACCCATGGACGAGTCGACCAGGTAGTCCTCGCCGAGGTAGCCGCTAATGGTCTTGACCTTGGAGGGGGACTCCACGATTAGCAGGGCTTTTCCATTCTTGGCCTGAGCGGGCACGGCACTCCTCTATCTATGTGTTGTCGCTACGTATTCAACCATAACCCACACGAACGCCCGGTCCGGGCGGTCGAGGCGGTTCAATACGATGGGTGAGGTGTTTCGTTGAGCGATTAGTGTGTTGGACTCCCGGAGCGGGGGTCGAGGTTGCGCCCCGCACCGTGTGTGCGCTGAGACGCGGTGGTCGCAGGGTACTCGCTCCATCATACGGTACCGGTGGACTGATTGGTGCACGGGGCACCCGTTGACGCGCTCACCGGGGATCCTGCGGGGCCACGTTTTCCGGGCTGTGGACGCTAACCGTTACCTCGTGAGGGTGTCCGAGTCCGGCTGGGTGCCGTCCAGGTAGGTGGGCAGCAGCGGGTACTCGCGACCGTACACGTTTCGGGGTACGATGCGCACCCACTGCATTTCGTGCGTGTCGGAGTCCGGCAGGTCGAAAGTGCGCACGATCTGCGGGGTCATCTCGGGCGGGAGCCAGTGGGCAACACCGACCACGATGACCGAACGGATGCCGTCCTCGAGGGTTTCGTCGATTTCAAAGGCGACGCGGCGACTAACCACCACGGAGGAGAACTTATTGCCGCGGGTGGTGCGAATATAAATTTCCTGGTTGGCCACGGCGTAGAGCACGGGGAGCACGTCGACGTGCTGCCCGTCGGTCATGACGAGTCGGCCGAGGGTGTTCGCGTGCAGGCGCTCCCAGCATTTCTCGGCGCTGATGCTTTCATCGGGGTAGAGATTGCTCATGCTCTACAGTGTATGCGATGTTGGGCCCGCGTCAGGGCAGCGGCGGGTCGCTGCGGATAACGGGAAGCCGGCGCGGGCCCGGTGCGTAGAATGGTGTGCATGAGTATTTCTGCCCCCGACTTCGCCCCCGAGTACGCCGCTGTTGCGGATGCGCCCCGCAGCGACGACTACGCCCGCCTCGTGCGCCTGCGCGAGCGCCTCACTGCCCTGAACTACACGTACGACGCCGTGCAGGAGCTTCTGGGCGCGAACGCCGCGGATGCGATGGCCCGCGACCAGGTGGTCCCCGGAATTTGGCGTGTCGAGCAGATTCTGCGCGGCGAGTACAGCGCGGAGCAGCAGAACCTGGCGCGCCTGCTGGCCTTTTTCCTGCTGGCCCGCCCACTGACCGAGGCGGAGGCGACCGAGGTCTTCGGCGAGACCCTGCAGGACTTCGCGGAGGCATCCCTGATTGAGCGCGACGCGGCAGGTCGCTGGACCGCGAGCGTTGACCTGCGCCCGCACGCCGCCGACGACGGCACCGAGATTTACGTGGCCGCGGACCTGGGCGCGCATCAGCGTCCCGGCGTGCTCCGCAAGGATCACGTGCTCGGCATCGGTCACGCGTCCCTGACCCTGGCGCAGATTACCGAGCGCACCCCCGTCGAGCGGGCCCTGGATGTGGGTACCGGCTGCGGCATCCAGACCTTCCATCTGCTGGCTCACGCACGTCACGTGACCGCAACCGATATTTCGGAGCGCGCGCTGGCGTTCGCCCGTTTTAACCTGCTGCTGAACGCTCCCGCTCTCGATATCGACCCGCAGAACCCGCAGGATCGCGTGAGCCTGCGTGAGGGTTCCCTGCTGGACCCGGTGGCCGGTGAGCGCTTCGACCTGGTGGTGTCGAACCCACCGTTCGTGATTACCCCGCGCGTGGCCGGTGAGAGCGCCGAGGAGCAGTTCACCTACCGTGACGGCGGACTGCCCGGCGACGAGATTGTCAGCACGATGGTGCGCCACCTGCCCTCGGTTCTGGTGCCCGGCGGCCGCGCGCAGATGCTGGGCAACTGGGAGATTATCCGCGATTCCGAGGACCCCTCGCAGCCGCGTTCCTGGGACGAGCGCGTGCGCGCCTGGGTTGAAGATGCCGACGCCGAGGCCTGGATTATTCAGCGCGAGACGCTGAGCCCCGAGTCCTACGCCGAGACCTGGCTGAAGGATGCGAGCGAAAACCGCGACCGCAAGCACTACGAGCAGACCTACCTGGCTTATCTGAACGACTTCGAATCCCGGAACGTTCATTCTATTGGCTTCGGCATGATTTGGCTGCGCCGCCCCAGCGAGGACACCACCGCCGGCACGGCCGCACCCCTGCTGCGTTTCGAGGAGATTACCTACCCGATTCAACAGCCCATCGCCCGCACCCTCACCGAATCGGTGCGCCGCTACGACCGCCTGGCCGCCATGGACGACGAGGCGCTCCTCGCCGCGCACCTGGAGGTTGCCGAGGATGTCACCGAGGAACGCCACGGCCGCCCCGGCGCCGAGCACCCGAACGTTATTCTGCTACGTGCCGGATCGGGTCTGTGCCGCACCCAGCTGCTCTCCACGGAGACGGCGGGTTTCACCTCCGCAAGCGATGGCGAGCTGGCCGTGGGCCAGATTGTGGCGGCCCTGGCGATGCTGCTCTCCTGGCCCGAATACGACGAGGCGTCCGCCGCCTCGCGCGGTACGCAGGAGCAGCATCCGCGCGATACCCTGCTGCACGCGGTGCGTGAGCTGGTGCTCAAGAGCTTCCTGCACTTTAGCGACGAGCACACGGGCGCAGAATCGGCTGGCGAAAACGCCGCTGAGGTACATGCGGCAGAAGCGCAGGGCTAGGCGTGCGCATTTGGTCCCTTCACCCCTGTCTGCTCGATCGGCGCGCCCTGGTCGCCTGCTGGCGTGAAACCCTGCTGGCGCAGAAGGTTCTGCGGGGTCTAACTCGCGGGTACACGAATCATCCGCAGCTGATTCGTTTTCGCGCGCATCCGCAGCCGCTGGAGGCGGTTGCCGCCTACCTGTCCGGGCTGGCGGATGAGGCGGATGCCCGCGGCTACTCGTTCAACCGCGCACTGATTGGTGCGGGCGAAAGCGTAGGCAAAAACTGCGCCGACAAGGTAGAAAACCCGTACGCTTCGGTTGCTCGTATTCCGGTTCCTCTCGGGCAGTTGGAGTATGAGCTCGCCTTTCTGCGGCACAAGGTGGCCGGGCGCGACCCCGAGTGGGAGCACCGGTTGAGTGAGCGCCTGGCGGCACGCGGCGAGCTGGCGGCGCGCGCGCATCCGCTGTTTGAGGTGGTTCCGGGCGCTATTGAGCCCTGGGAAAAGACGAAAGATTTTTAGACAGAAGGATTTCTAAGAACGTGA
>ERZ773044.271-NODE-271-length-26222-cov-50.7682_pt1 | contig 26222 bp, 18 predicted proteins | sample MGYA00511897_ERZ773044 | MGnify/ENA primary metagenome ERZ773044 (study PRJEB29015, sample SAMEA2738116) | human oral metagenome | biome: human oral; feature: human-associated habitat; material: saliva | place: China | collected 2170 ...
TGGATTAACTTTAAATCAGGACAGGGCGACGAAGCCGCAGACAGTACAGATAGTATGGCAAGGAGAGGCAACGCCGTACTGGTTTAAAGTTAATCCACTATATTCATAAATGAAATGTTGTGTGGTAGTCAATGCAGAAAAGAATAGTAAGGAGACATAAAGGTCGTCTGAAAACGAATATAGCAGAATCCGCTAAATCATTTTCAGACGACCTTTTCTTTAAAGCCGAATTAAATCAGCCTGTCGGTTAACCCAAAGCCTTCCTCGCTCCGGCGAAGAGGCGGTACCAGCCGGACAGTTCCGTCCAGTCTTCCGGTTTCCAGCTCATTTGCGCGGCGCGGTACACGCGTTCGGGGTGGGGCATCATGATGGTAACGCGACCGTCGGCGTTGGTAACGCCGGCGATGCCTTGCGGCGAGCCGTTGGGGTTGAGCGGGTAGGTTTGGGTAACTTGGTTTTGTCCGTCGACGTATTGCAGCGCGATGCCGAGGCCGTCTGAAATTTTGCCGCCGTGAAGCGCGAAGTCGGCGCGGCCTTCGCCGTGGCTGACGACGACGGGCAAGCTGGAGCCTTGCATTTCGTTCAGAATCAGGGAGGCTGATTTGGGGACGTGAACCATGCTCAGGCGCGCTTCGAACTGTTCGCTCAGGTTGCGTTTGAACTTCGGCCAGCCTGCCGTGCCGGGGATGATTTCGGCGAGGTTGCTGACCATTTGGCAGCCGTTGCACACGCCCAATGTCAGCGTGTTCGGGTCGGCGAAGAAGGCGGCGAACTGGTCGCGCAAGGCGGGGTGGAACAGGATGGATTTCGCCCAGCCTTCGCCCGCGCCGAGTACGTCGCCGTAGCTGAAGCCGCCGCACGCCGCCAACATTTTGAAGTCGGCAAGGTGGACGCGGCCTGCCATCAGGTCGGACATATGCACGTCGTAGGCATCGAATCCGGCGCGGGTGAAGGCGGCGGCCATTTCGATTTGCCCATTCACGCCCTGTTCGCGCAGGATGGCGATTTTAGGTTTCGCGCCGCTGTTGATAAACGGCGCGGCGATGTCTTCGTTCACGTCGAATTTCAGGTCGGCAAACAATGCGCTGCGGTCGTTGTCGTCAATCAGGGCAAACTCGCTGTCGGCGCAGGCAGGGTTGTCGCGCAGGCGTTGGATTGCGTGGCTGGTTTCTTGCCATGCGCGTTGCAGGTCGGTAAGGGATTGATTGAAAATTTCTTCTCCTGCATTGATGACCATATGGCCGCTGTCGGCAAACTCTCCCAAATGGTGCAGCGTGAGATTCAGTTTCTCGCACAAATTAGAAATATATTCGTGGTCGGCAGCGTGAACAGCAATAACGGCTCCTAATTCTTCGTTAAACAGGGTAGTTAGGACAAATTTTTGCCATTCTTGAGGCGAGTAATACTCGTTTTTAACGTTAATATTTTTATCTACCATTGTCAGCAGATCGAGATTCATGCCACGGCGAGAAGCAAATGCCATTTCTGCCAGAGTCACAAACAAACCGCCGTCGCTGCGGTCGTGGTAGGCCAGCAACTTATCTTCTTGAACGAGTTGCTGAATTAACTGATAAAACGCTTTCAGACGGCCTGCATCAATATCAGGTGCTTCGCCGCCGCTTCGGTTATACACTTGAGCCAGTGCAGACCCACCCATACGGCACTTGTTGTTGCCTAAGTCAATCATCAGCAGAATAGCGAACGAATTGGCATTGTCTTTTAATACGGGCGTAACGGTTTTGCGCACGTCTTTCACAGGCGCGAACGCGGAGATAATCAGGCTCAATGGCGAAACGACGGATTTTTTCTCTTCGCCGTCCTGCCAAACGGTTTTCATCGACAGGCTGTCTTTGCCCACGGGAATGCTCAAATCCAATGCCTGACAGGCTTTAGAAACCGCTTCGACGGTGCGGTAGAGTTTTTCGTCTTCGCCTTCGTTGCCGCACGCCGCCATCCAGTTGGCAGAAAGCTTGATGTTGCCGATGTCGCCGATATTGACCGCCGCGATGTTGGTGATGGCTTCGCCGACGCACATTCTGCCCGAAGCGGGTGCGTCAAACAGGGCGACGGTCGGTTTTTCGCCCATAGACATCGCTTCGCCGCGATAGGTGTTGAAGCCCATCATGGTAACGGCGCAGTCGGCTACGGGGGTTTGGTATTTGCCGACCATTTGGTCGCGGTGGGTCATGCCGCCGACGCTGCGGTCGCCGATGGTAATCAGGAAGTTTTTGGCGGCAACGGTAGGCAGGCGCAGAACGCGGTAGGCGGCTTCGGTGATGTCGATATTGCCCGCGTTAAACGGTTTTTCAGACGACCTCACGGTTTTGTCGCTGCGCGTGGTTTTAGGCGGTTTGCCGAGCAAAACGTTCAACGGTAAATCGACAGGATTGTTGGAGAACAAATCGTCGCGCACTTTCAAATGGCCGTCGTCGGTCGCCGTGCCGACTACGGCAAACGGGCAGCGTTCGCGTTCGCAGATGGCGCTGAAGGTGTCTAAATCTTTTTCCAAAATCGATAACACATAACGCTCTTGCGATTCGTTGCACCAGATTTGCAGCGGGTTGAGGCCGTGTTCTTCCAGCGGCACTTCGCGCAGCTTGAATACCGCGCCGCGTCCGGCATCGTTGACGAGTTCGGGGAAGGCGTTGGACAGGCCGCCCGCGCCGACGTCGTGGATGGAAATAATCGGGTTTTGGTCGCCGAGCTGCCAGCAGCGGTCGATCACTTCCTGCGCGCGGCGTTCGATTTCGGGGTTGCCGCGTTGTACGGAGTTGAAGTCCAAAGAGGCGTCGTTTGTACCGGTATTCATCGAAGAAGCCGCGCCGCCGCCCAAGCCGATAAGCATACCCGGGCCGCCCAGTTGGATCAGCAATGCGCCTTCGGGGATTTCGTCTTTATGCGTCTGCTGCGCCTGAATGCTGCCCAGGCCGCCGGCAATCATAATCGGTTTGTGGTAGCCGCGAACCTGACCGTCGAACTTCTCTTCAAAAGTGCGGAAGTAGCCTAAGAGGTTCGGGCGGCCGAATTCGTTGTTGAACGCCGCGCCGCCGATGGGGCCTTCAATCATGATGTCCAACGGCGAGGAAATATGTTCCGGCTTGCCGTAGTCTTGTTCCCACGGCTGTTTGAGGTCGGGGATGTTGAGGTTGGACACGGTAAAGCCGGTCAAGCCTGCTTTCGGACGCGAACCTTTGCCCGTTGCGCCTTCGTCGCGGATTTCGCCGCCCGCGCCCGTTGCCGCGCCCGCAAACGGCGCGATGGCGGTCGGGTGGTTGTGCGTTTCCACCTTCATGATGATATGCGTGTCTTCCTCGTGGAAACGGTAGCCTTGGTTTTCCGCCGCATTCGGATAGAAACGCTCGATTTTCGCGCCTTCGATCACGGACGAATTGTCTTTATAGGCAACGACCGTGCCTTCGGGATGCGCGTTGTGCGTGTCGCGTATCATGCCGAAGAGCGATTTCGGCTGTTTTTCGCCGTTGAGGATGAAATCGGCGTTGAAGATTTTGTGGCGGCAGTGTTCACTGTTTGCCTGCGCGAACATCATCAGCTCCACATCGGACGGATTGCGCTGCAAAGCCTGATAATTTTCAACCAGATAATCGATTTCGTCGGCGGAGAGCGCCAAACCCATTTCGGTATTGGCTTTGACCAAAGCCTCTTTACCGCCGCCCAAAACATCGACGGTGGAGAAGGTTTCGGATTCGAGATGGTGGAATAATTTAGAGGCCGTCTGAAAATCGGGCAGCACGGATTCGGTCATGCGGTCGTGCAGCAAAGTCGCCCATTGCTGTTTCTGTTCATCATTCAGACGACCTTCCAGCCATACCGCCATGCCGCGTTCGATGCGCTCTATTCCTTCCAAACCGCAGTTTTCCGCGATATTGGTCGCCTTGGAAGCCCACGGAGAAATCGTACCCAAGCGGGGCGTTACCAAAAATAAATGCAAGCCCTCGCGCGCTTCGGGCGTTTCTTTAACGCTTTGCGCCGCCAACAAGGCTTGCAGTTTTTCGATAGTCGCGGCATCCAGTGCTTTCTCGCTGCCGACGAAATACCAAAATTCGCTTTTCAGTTTCACTTCGGGCAGGCCGAGTGCGGCCGCTTTTTGCAAGAGTTTTTCAACACGGAAATCGGAAAGGGCGGTAACGCCGCGCAAGGGCAAAACAACAGACATGATTCAGCTCTCAAATGCGGTTGGGAAAGGCTGTATTATACGCCGAATGGGTCTGGGCTGCTTGGTAATTTGGGTGAAAATGTTGACAATTTTTCAGACGACCTGCGCTGGGTGGGGCGGAAGGGTCGTCTGAAAAATCTTGATTGAAACTCGCGCAATACTTTGATTTAAATTGTTTTTATGAAGATTTAAAGCAAGGGATTGCAGGCTAATTTGAAAAAACGATGCCGGGTTGCAGAAAGTTTATTCAAAAAAATTTATCGTTTATTTTTCTGATAAATCGGCATGAGTTCAGGCAGCATTCTGCGGATGGCGTTGATGCGCGTCTGATTGGCAGGGTGGGTGGACAAAATCGCAATGGACGAGCTGCCTTCAAGTTTGCTCATCTTTTCCCAAACGTTGATGGCAGCCTCCGGATTGTAGCCCGCCTGAGCCATCAAACGTACGCCGCCTGCGTCCGCTTCGCTTTCCTGATGGCGCGAAAAGGGCTTGGAAGCAAGTAAATCCGTACCCAATCCGACGATATTGGCATCGACTCCGGATGCGCCCGCTAAAATAGAACCGCCCAATCCCGTCAGCACTTGGCCGCCAATCGCTTTTTTGCCATGTTCCAGCAGGGCATGGGTCATCTCGTGACCGATAACGGCGGCGATTTCGTCGTCCGTCAATTTCAAACGCTCGACCATGCCGGTGTACATCGCCATTTTGCCTCCGGGCATTGCCCAGGCGTTCAATTCATTGCCGCGGAAAACATTCATCTGCCAATTGAAAGGTGTGCCGGTTTGGTTGGCCTGGTTGGCATAGGGCTTCAGGCGCTCGAATACGGCTTTGATACGGCGCGAAGTGTGGGAGGTGTTGTCCAAAACGCGCTGCGACTGCGCTTGCTGTACCACTTGCGAATAGTTTTTGGCGGCAGCCTCGTTGAGCGATGCCGTATCGTATCCCACCATATCGGCGACGGAAGTACAGCCGGTCAAAGCCATAATAGCCCCCAATTGCATCAACTGTTTTTTGTATATTTGTTTGTTCGGCATTTGCATCTCCTAATATTGTTAAAATCAAGATTCTTCAATCGGATTGCATGCGGTATTTCTGCACATCATATAAAAATGCCGTCTGATTTTCAGACGGCATAACAAATATTTTAAGAGCGGCGCTGCAACATCCAAGATTCGATCTTACGTGCGTCGTTGACTCGGGTTGTCGAAGTCGGCGAGTTCAGCAATACGATGGTAATCGGTTGGTTTTGGACGTTTGCCTTAACCACCATCGAGCGTCCTGCTTCGCGGATATAACCGGTTTTCTGAAGCTCGATGTTCCAGCTGCCTTCGCGGACGAGGGCGTTGGAGTTTTTATAGTTTTGGCGGCCGTTTGCCGTCCAAACCGAGCCGTAGTTGGAGGTCGTGTTTTTGCGGATAAGCGGATATTTGCTTGCCGCGGCGACCATGCGGTTCAAATCGTTGGCGGTTGATACGTTTTGGAAATTCAGGCCGGTAGGTTCGTAGAAACGGCTGCTGTGCATGCCCAGGCTTTGCGCTTTGGCATTCATGGCGGCAACAAACGCCGACATACCGCCCGGATAGGTGCGGCCCAGCGCGTGTGTTGCGCGGTTTTCGCTGCTCATCAGGCTCAGGTGCAACAATTCGCCGCGCGTCAGCGTCGTGCCGACGGCAAGGCGGCTGCCTGTACCTTTCAGACGGTCGATTTCGTCGGAGGTGATGGTAATGCGTTCGTTCATATCCAAACGTGCGTCCAAGACGACCATCGCGCTCATCAGTTTGGAAATGGACGCAATCGGCATCACGCGGTCTGCGTTTTTCTGATACAGGATTTCGCCTGTTTTGTTGTTAAAAATCAGGGCGGACTGCGATGTCAAAAGCGGCCCCGCCATCATCGCCTGAGCCTCGATTTTTTGTGCGTGGCTTAATGCGAAAGCTTCCATCGGGTCATTTTGGGTTGGAAAATTTTGTTCCAAAAATTGACCCAAAACGTCCATATCGTCTGCAGCGGCAGGGGCAGCGGCGACAGTCAACGCCATACCCAAACAGGCGGCACTCAGTGTTTTATAAAATTTCATAACCGACATACTTCAACCAGTAGAATTTAAGACAATTGAATTATTAAAGGGGATATTTTGCTTAAAATACAACAAAATGTAAAGTTTAATATGGTTTTTTTGCGTTTGTTTGCATCTTTTTCCCAAATTGGAAACAATCTTAAGGATGGGAAATTGTGGCGTGTTGCCATGCGTCGGAGGGTCGTCTGAAAACCTTACGCCCAACAGCTTGCCATACGGTATTTGATAAACCTTAAGATACTGATTATACTTACCGACTTTGCCGAAAACCGTTCCCACAACATTCGGATAACGGTTTGCCGATATTGCTTGAAAACAGAAGATAAATTATGACTGAAGAAAAACGCTCCTGCTCGTTTTGCGGAAAATCCGAGCATGAAGTCAAAAACCTGATTGAAGGCGAAAACGCTTTTATCTGTAACGAATGTGTAGAAACTTGCGGCGTAATGCTGCAAAGTTCAGACGACCTCTCCGCAGACAAATCTGCAACGGATGCGTCCCATCCGAACAACAAGCTGCCCACGCCTGCCGAAATCGTCGCCAATCTCAACGATCACGTTATCGGTCAGGAACAAGCCAAGAAAGCCTTGGCGGTGTCGGTGTACAACCATTACAAACGCCTGCGCCATCCCAAAGCCAACGGCAACGTCGAATTGTCGAAATCCAACATCCTGCTTATCGGTCCGACCGGTTCGGGTAAAACCCTGTTGGCGCAGTCCTTGGCGCGCAAACTGGACGTACCGTTCGTCATGGCGGACGCGACCACGCTGACTGAAGCGGGTTATGTCGGTGAAGATGTCGAGCAAATTATTACCAAGCTTTTGGGCAAATGCGATTTTGATGTCGAAAAAGCCCAGCGCGGTATCGTTTATATTGACGAAATCGACAAAATCTCGCGTAAAAGCGACAACCCGTCAATTACCCGCGACGTATCCGGCGAAGGCGTGCAACAAGCCTTGCTGAAACTGATTGAAGGTACGGTTGCCAGCGTTCCGCCCCAAGGCGGCCGTAAGCATCCGAATCAGGAATTTATCAACGTCGATACGACCAACATCCTGTTTATCTGCGGCGGCGCGTTTGCAGGCTTGGAAAAAGTGATTCGTCAGCGTACTGAAAAAGGCGGTATCGGTTTCGGTGCGTCCGTTCACAGTAAGGACGAAAATGCCGACATTACCGGATTGTTTGAAATCGTTGAGCCTGAAGACTTGATTAAATTCGGTCTGATTCCCGAGTTAATCGGCCGTCTGCCCGTTATCGCCACGCTGGCGGAATTGGATGAAGACGCATTGGTCAACATTTTGACCGAGCCGAAAAATGCCTTGGTGAAACAATATCAAACCCTGTTCGGCATGGAAAATGTCGAATTGGAATTTGAAGAAGAAGCCCTGCGCAGCATCGCCCGTCAGGCAATGGAACGTAAAACCGGCGCGCGCGGCCTGCGCTCCATCGTTGAACGCTGCCTCTTGGACACCATGTATCAACTGCCTGATTTGAAAGGCGTGACCAAAGTTGTCATCGGTAAAAACGTCATCGAGAAAGGCGAACAGCCCAAGCTCTTGCGCGAAGACGGAAGCGAATATCAGGCAAACGCTCGGTAAAAGAACGAACCGGTCATTCCGATAAAACATAAAAGGTCGTCTGAAACCCTGTTTTCAGACGACCTTTTCGTATTTTTCAAGATAATTCGTTTCAATAGCAAACACCTATTACATCCGATAACATAAATATTCCAATTTTTGCCAAACTGGTCTATGATACCTAAAAGGATTGTTTACAATTCTTTGATTGCAAATCATTTGCAACGGATAGAAGAAAAACAGAAAAAAGGAACAAAGAGATGTTAGAAGCCTATCGCAAAGCCGCCGCCGAGCGTGCTGCCCTCGGTATCCCGCCCCTCCCTTTGAACGCGCAGCAAACCGCCGATTTGGTCGAGCTGCTGAAAAACCCGCCCGCAGGCGAAGGCGAGTTCTTGGTCGAACTGCTTGCCCACCGTGTTCCGCCCGGTGTGGACGATGCCGCCAAAGTCAAAGCCTCATTCCTGGCTGCCGTTGCCGAAGGCAGCGCATCCAGCCCGCTGGTTTCCCCCGAATATGCGACCGAACTCTTAGGTACGATGCTCGGCGGTTACAACATTCACGCTTTAATCGAACTCTTGGACGACGACAAACTCGCGCCCATCGCTGCCAAAGGTTTGAAACATACGCTTCTGATGTTCGATTCTTTCCACGACGTTCAGGAAAAAGCCGAAAAAGGCAACAAATACGCGCAGGAAGTTTTGCAATCTTGGGCGGATGCCGAATGGTTCACTTCACGCGCCAAAGTTCCCGAAAAAATCACCGTTACCGTCTTCAAGGTTGACGGCGAAACCAATACAGACGACCTCTCTCCCGCGCCCGACGCATGGAGCCGTCCCGATATTCCGCTGCACGCGCTGGCTATGTTGAAAAACCCGCGCGACGGCATCACGCCCGACAAACCGGGCGAAGTCGGTCCGATTAAATTGTTGGAAGAACTCAAAGCCAAAGGTCATCCTGTTGCCTACGTCGGCGACGTGGTCGGTACCGGTTCTTCACGCAAATCCGCGACCAACTCCGTCATTTGGCATACCGGCGAAGACATTCCGTTCGTACCGAACAAACGTTTCGGCGGCGTATGCTTGGGTGGAAAAATTGCGCCGATTTTCTTCAATACTCAAGAAGACTCCGGTGCGCTGCCGATTGAAGTTGATGTTTCCGCGCTGAAAATGGGCGATGTCGTCGATATTCTGCCTTATGAAGGCAAAATCGTGAAAAACGGCGAAACCGTTGCCGAGTTTGAATTGAAATCCCAAGTATTACTGGACGAAGTGCAAGCCGGTGGCCGTATCAACCTGATTATCGGCCGCGGTCTGACTGCCAAAGCGCGCGAAGCCCTGAAACTGCCTGCTTCCACCGAATTCCGCCTGCCTCAAGCGCCTGCCGAAAGCAAAGCCGGTTTCACGTTAGCTCAAAAAATGGTCGGCCGTGCCTGCGGTCTGCCCGAAGGACAAGGCGTGCGCCCGGGTACTTACTGCGAACCGCGCATGACGACGGTCGGCTCGCAAGACACTACCGGCCCGATGACCCGCGACGAGTTGAAAGACCTTGCCTGCCTGGGCTTCTCCGCCGATATGGTGATGCAGTCTTTCTGTCACACCGCGGCTTATCCGAAACCTGTCGATGTCAGAACCCATAAAGAACTGCCCGCCTTTATTTCTACCCGTGGCGGCGTATCTCTGCGTCCGGGAGACGGCGTGATCCACTCATGGCTCAACCGCTTGCTGCTGCCTGATACCGTCGGTACCGGCGGCGACAGCCACACCCGTTTCCCTATCGGTATTTCCTTCCCCGCAGGCTCCGGTCTGGTTGCTTTCGCAGCAGCCACCGGCGTGATGCCGCTCGATATGCCTGAGTCCGTATTGGTACGCTTCAGCGGCAAGCTGCAACCGGGCGTAACCCTGCGCGATTTGGTGAACGCCATTCCGCTTTACGCGATTAAACAAGGTTTACTCACCGTTGCCAAAGCCGGTAAGAAAAACATCTTCTCCGGCCGCATCCTCGAAATCGAAGGCCTGCCTGATTTGAAAGTGGAACAAGCCTTTGAATTGACCGACGCGTCTGCTGAGCGCTCCGCCGCCGGCTGTACCGTGAAGCTCAACAAAGAGCCGATTATCGAGTATATGAAATCCAACGTCGTGTTGATGAAAAACATGATTGCCGACGGCTATCAAGACCCGCGCACTTTGGAACGCCGCATCAAAGCCATGGAAGCATGGCTGGCGAATCCGGAGCTGCTTGAAGCGGATAAAGATGCCGAATACGCCGCCGTGATTGAAATCAACATGGACGACATCAAAGAGCCGATTATCGCCTGCCCGAACGACCCGGACGACGTATGCTTTATGTCCGAACGTTCCGGCACCAAAATCGACGAAGTGTTCATCGGTTCGTGCATGACCAACATCGGCCACTTCCGCGCCGCCTCCAAACTCTTGGAAGGCAAGTCCGACATCCCCGTCCGCCTGTGGATGGCGCCGCCGACCAAAATGGACGCGAAAGAGTTGTCCGACGAAGGCCACTACGGCGTACTCGGCCGCGCCGGCGCGCGTATGGAAATGCCGGGTTGTTCGCTGTGTATGGGTAACCAAGCCCAAGTACACGAAGGCGCGACCGTCATGTCCACTTCCACCCGCAACTTCCCGAACCGCTTGGGTAAAAACACCTTCGTTTACCTCGGCTCGGCAGAGTTGGCGGCGATTTGCTCCAAACTGGGCAAAATCCCGACCGTTGAAGAATACCAAGCCAACATCGGCATCATCAACGAACAAGGCGACCAAATCTACCGCTACATGAACTTCAACGAAATCGACAGCTACAACGAAGTAGCCGAGACCGTGAATGTTTAACAGGTAGGTAAAACCGTTTCAGACGACCTCTTCAATGGCTAACCCTATGAGGTCGTCTGAAAACAAAAAAACAGAACAGTTTTCGCTGTTCTGTTTTTTTTATAGTGGATTAAATTTAATCCACTATATTCTTGAGCTTAACGCCGCTCCTGCCTGCGTATCAGCCAAACGGCGAGCAGCGCGAAAGCTATGGTGGGCAGTGCGCCGGCGAGGAAGGGTGGGACGCCGTAGAGTTGGCTGGTAAAGCCGAAGAGCCGTCCGGCGAAGTGGAACAGCAAGCCGAGGCAGATGCCGCCGAAGAGCTTCAAACCCATATTGCCGTGGCGGGTGGTTTGCGGGGTGAAGGCGAAGGCGACGAGTGCCATGACCCAGGCGGCGACGGGGTAAACCAATTTGCGCCACCAGGCGATGGCGTAGATCTGGGTGTTTTGGTTGTTGTTTTCGAGGTGGCTGATGTAGGTGGTCAGTTCGCCGACCGACATTTGGTCGGGTTTGACAAGCAATACGTCCATCAGGTTGCGCTTGACGGCGATCGGCCAGTTTTCTTCGGTTGCGGTCGAGGTTTCGACTTTGTCTTCGCTAAGTGTGCTGCGGCGGATGTTTTTCAACTGCCAACTGCCGTCGTTGTTTAAAACAGCGGATTCGGCTTCCGTCGCCTGCGTCAATTCGTTTTTGTCGTTGCGCACCCAAATTTTAATGCCCAGCAGGGTATGGTCGGGCAGCATTTCGCGCACGTTGATGATGCTGTTTTTTTCTTTGAGCCAAAGCCCCGTATTGCCGGTGCTGATTTTGCCGTTGATGGCGGCGGATTTGATGTTTTCGGCTTTTTGGCTGAGGGTGGGGGCAATCCATTCGCCGAGCGCGGCGGTGGCGATGGCGAAAATCAGTCCGAACTGCGACAGGATCAGCAGCAGTTTTTTGGTGCTCATGCCGCTTGCTTTTATGACGGTCAGTTCGCTGCCGGCAGCAAGCTGGCTGAGGGAGACGAGTCCGCCGATGAGGACGGCGAGGGGCATGAGTTCGTAGGCGCGCGCGGGCATCTGCATGAGGACGTATTGCGCCATGGTTGCGCCGTTATAGCTGCCTTTGCCCAAGTCGCCGACTTCGTTGATAATCTCGAAAAAGCTGTACAGGGCGAGGAAGGCCAGGAGGGCGTAAACCGCCATAACCGCCATTTGGCGGATGATGTAACGTGAAATCAGGTTCATTTTCCGCCTTTCAATGTCAGACTTTTGCCAACCGCCCGCCAGAAGGGCTGGCTGGGCATGCTGCGGACGCGCAGGAGTACGACGGCGATGGCGAACATGATGATGTGCATGGGCAGCAGTCCGAGCCAGAAATGGATTTTGCCGTCTTCCACGGCATTGCGCAGGAAGGTCAGTCCGTTTTGGTAGATCAGGAAAAGCCCGATGGCAACGAGGATGTTGTAGGTGTGGCCGCTGCGCGGGTTGAAATAGGAAAGCGGCACGGCAAGCAGGCAGAGCAGGAGGACGCTGACGGTCAGTGAGATGCGCCACATCAATTCCGCCTGATGTTGCGGGTTGCTGCTGCCGATGAGCTGGGATGTCGGGATGGTGCGGCGGTGGGAAACGGGGTCGATGAGTTTGGGCGTGGTGCTGATAATCAGGCTGAGGTTTTGAAAGGAAACGCGGTTGTAGTCGGCTTTGCCGGGCATGCCGCTGTAACGGTAGCCGTTGCGCAGGTCGAGCGTGCGCTTGTTGTCGTTCAGCGAGAAATTGCCTTCTTTGGCGAAGATAATGTTGTCGTTGCCGTTTTTGTCTTGTTCGCGCAGGAACAGGTTTTTCATGATGCCCGATTCGGTGTCGAAGGTTTCGACGAAGTAAACCCTGCCGTTGCGCTTACCCAAGCTGTTGAACTCGCCCGCTTCCACCATGGACAATTCTTGCTTCTGCTTGAGGATTTCCGCGTATTCGCGGCTGCGCAGTTCTGCCCACGGCATCACCCAAAGCTGCATGACGGCAATCAGGATGGCAAACGGTACGGCAAACTGCATGACGGGGCGTATCCATTGCCTCAACGCCAGCCCGCAGGAAAGCCAAACCGACATTTCGCTGTCGCGCCAGTAGCGGGTCAATACGGTCAGCGTGCTGATGAACGCAGTCAAAACCAGCAAAAGCGGCGTCATGCCGATAACCCAGAAGCCGACCAATGCCAACACGGCATCGATGGCGACGCGCCCGTCGGCGGCACGGCCGAGCAGGTTGATTGCCTGAGTGGAGACCAACACCGCCAAGAGGACGACGAAAATGCCGACGGCGGTAAAAGAGAGTTCTTTGATGAAGTTTCTTTGATAAATCATAGAATCGCGGCTAGGAGCGGTAGCGGTTCGGCGCAGGCGGATTGTCTGCGCAAGGTTTCAGACGACCTCTCAAATGGAGTACAATCTTTCCAACCGTTTTCAGACGACCCCTTAATGCAAAGGGTCGTCTGAAACTACCCGAAACCATCTCAATCAGGAGAATAAACGTGGAATTTAGCACAAAAGCCGGAACCTTGCAGCCGCAACAGGCAGGCGCGCAGTTATTTGTCTGCACCGAAGAGGCGCAATTAAACCACCCGACCGCCCTTGCCCTTTTGTCTTCGCTTGAAGAAGGTCAAACTTTTGCCGACACCAAAATCCCGACGGACAACGGTTTGCAGGCAGTCGCCGTCGTCCGCCTCGAAAAAACCGACCGCGCCGCGCTGAACAAAGCTGCCGCCGAAGCCGCGAAATGGGCGCAAAATCAGGAAACGGTCAATGCGGACATCCATGCCTTCGATGAAGCGCAAGCCGCCGCCGTTGCCGAAGCCTTCGCCATCGCGTTCGGCAACGCCGCCTACCGTTTCGACCGCTACAAAAAAGAAGCCAAGCCCGCCAAGTTCTCGCAAGCCGTGTTCTACACCGCACACGAAGCCGCCGTCAAAGAAGCGCTGCGCGTCGCCGAAGCGCAGGTTTACGGACAAAGCCTCTGCCGCGATTTGGGCAATGCCGCACCCAACGAATGCACGCCCGAATTTTTAGCGCGCACCGCCAAAGCCGAAGCCGAAAAACTGGGCGCACACGCCAAAATCATCGAAAAAGACTACATCAAAGAAAACATGGGTTCGTTCTGGTCGGTCGCCAAAGGCAGCGTGGAAGACCCCTATCTGATTGAATTGAGCTACTTCGGCGCGGCCGACAAAGAAGCCGCCCCCGTCGTCTTGGTCGGCAAAGGCATTACCTTCGACACCGGCGGCATCTCCCTCAAACCCGGTTTGAACATGGACGAAATGAAGTTTGACATGTGCGGCGCGGCAACCGTCATCAGCACCTTCTGCGCCGCCGTCAAACTGCAACTGCCGATCAACCTCGTCGCCGTCGTCGCCACCTGCGAAAACATGCCTTCCGGCGCGGCCAACAAACCGGGAGACGTCGTGAAAAGCATGAAAGGCTTGACGATTGAAGTGTTGAACACCGATGCCGAAGGCCGTCTGATTTTGTGCGACGCGCTCACTTACGCCGAGCAGTTCAAGCCTAAAGCCGTCATCGATGTCGCCACCCTGACCGGCGCGTGCATCATCGCCTTGGGTCATGACGTCAGCGGCGTGATGGGCAACAATCAGGATTTGATCGACAGCCTGCTGGCTGCTTCCCGCAACGTGGACGACAAAGCATGGCAACTGCCGCTCTTCGAGACCTACAAAGACCAGCTCAAATCCAACTTCGCCGACATCCCCAACATCGGCACGCCCGGCGCAGGCACGATTACCGCCGCCACCTTCCTGTCTTACTTCACCGAAGACTACCCGTGGGCGCACCTCGACATCGCGGGTACGGCATGGAAATCCGGCAGCGAAAAAGGCGCGACCGGCCGCCCCGTTCCCTTGTTGTTGAACTATCTGCGCAACGTGAAATAAGCCTTGACGCCTGCGGGGGCAAAGCCATCGCCTCCGCAGGTCGTCTGAAAACGGAACGCATCAACTAATGCAGGCTGTCCGAAAACAAATAGAGTTTGGTAATTCAATTATGCAGCGTTGTTGTTCATCGTCCAGCAGTCGGTAATCTTACCGTCTTTGATTTTCAAGAAATCCGTACCGACTTTGACGGCGGTTTGGTTACCGAGCGTAGCGGTTACACGCCAATATGCAGAAATTGTGTCGCCGTCACGGAACGGACCGAGTACGATTTCATAATGCAAATCTGCTTTAGCACGAATGGTAGCTATCCAAGCCTTTGCACTGGCTATGTCAGTTACGGGCGCGGGTGATGGAGTGGAATCAGCGGTCAGATGTGCTTTGAAGTTGTTTGACAGCAGTTCATCGGCAATGTTGAGATTGCCATTCCACATCTGCGTCCATGCAGTATAGATTTTTTGTGTTTCGGTCATGTTTTTGTCTCTTAACGGTGTTGGGTAATAAGGAAAATCCTGTGCTGAAAAGCTGGGAAATGATGCTATGCAATCTTACCTGTCGTCAATATTGATACAAACGCTACCTGAATGCAGCCTGCGCTTTATCTGCCCCAAAAAAAACAAACGGAGAACCATGATGAAACCGCTATTTGCCGCATTGTCCGTCGCCTTTTTGCTCGGCATGACCGTCAGCGTCCACGCCGCGGAACAGGCTAAACCTACCGACCGCAGCGTCCAAGTGTACAAAAAAGCCGATTTGGCGGAGTGGAACCGCGAAAACGCAGCCGGAGGCAAAGGCCCGCTGCTCGGCCGCTTCGCCTTCAACCGCCACCAGACCGCCGAACAAGACGCGTTTAGGGAAATCGGCTGGCTGACCCTGCCGCCGGGCGCATCCATCGGTGAACACAAACACACCGACAACGAGGACGTTTACATCATCGTATCGGGCAAAGGCGTGTTCACCGACAGCACGGGCAAGCAGACCCCAGTCGGCGCCGGCGACATCACCATCGCCCGCCCCGGTCAGTCCCATGCGTTGAAAAATATCGGCAAAGAGCCGCTGGTCTTCCTTGACTTGATTGCCGAAACCGCAGCAGTCAAAGTTGCCAAATAGCAGTCATCAAACCGTAAAGGTCGTCTGAAAACGGAATCTGGTTTTCAGACGACCTTTTTTGCTATTTAGGCAACATGATTCGTTCCAAGCAAACGAGGGGATGGCGCGCTGCCGCTGTTTCCGTCTTTTTTATCATTTTCAAGATATTGGGTTTCAGACGACCTTTGGTTTTCGCTGTTTGCATGGGCTTGGGTTTGGCTGTTTTGCCGAATCAAATGCGGTTTGTTCCTTGAATTCTTGTCATATTAATGATGTGATGTTATATAATAACAATCTATTTGAAATATGACGGGAAACCCAAAATGACACAAACCACGCTTAAACCTATTGTTTTAGCATTACTGATCATCAATCTTCCTGCCGTCGCCCAAGCGCATGAAACCGAGCAGACGGTGGACTTGGAAACGGTCAACGTCGTCGGTAAAAGCCATCCGCGCGCCACTTCGGGGCTGCTGCACACTTCGACTGCCTCCGACAAAATCATCAGCGGCGATACTTTGCGGCAAAAAGCCGTCAATCTCGGCGACGCGCTCAACGGCGTGCCGGGCGTCCATGCTTCGCAATACGGCGGCGGCGCGTCCGCGCCTGTGATACGCGGGCAGACGGGCAGACGGATTAAAGTGTTGAACCATCACGGCGAAACGGGCGACATGGCGGATTTCTCGCCCGACCATGCCCTGATGGTGGACACCGCCTTGTCGCAACAGGTCGAAATCCTGCGCGGGCCGGTAACGTTGTTGTACAGCTCGGGCAATGTGGCGGGTTTGGTGGATGTTGCCGACGGAAAAATCCCCGAAAAAATGCCTGAAAACGGCGTATCGGGTGAACTGGGGCTGCGTTTGAGCAGTGGCAATTTGGAAAAACTCACGTCCGGCGGCATCAATGTCGGACTGGGCAAAAACTTCGTGTTGCACACGGAAGGGCTGTACCGAAAATCGGGCGACTACGCCGTACCGCGTTACCGCAAGGAAGAAGGTCGTCTGAAACGCCTGCCCGACAGCCACGCCGATTCGCAAACGGGCAGCATCGGGCTGTCTTGGGTGGGCGAGAAAGGCTTTATCGGCGCGGCGTACAGCGACCGTCGCGACCGCTACGGCCTGCCTGCGCACAGCCACCTCTACGACGACTGCCACGCCGACATCATCTGGCAGAAGAGTTTGATTAACAAACGCTATTTGCAGCTTTATCCGCACCTGTTGACCGAAGAAGACGTCGATTACGACAATCCGGGCTTAAGCTGCGGCTTCCACGACGACGATAATGCACACGCGCATACCCACAGCGGCAGACCGTGGATAGACCTGCGCAACAAACGCTATGAAATCCGCGCCGCATGGAAGCAGCCGCTCCCCGGTTTCGAAGCCCTGCGCGTGCATTTGAACCGCAATGACTACCGCCACGACGAAAAAGCGGGCGACGCGGTGGAAAACTTCTTCAAAAACAAAACGCAAAATGCCCGCATCGAATTGCGCCACCTGCCCATAGGTCGTCTGAAAGGCAGTTGGGGCGTGCAATACCTCACCCAAAAATCCAGCGCGCTTTCCGCCATTCCCGAAACCGTCCAACAGCCGATGTTGATCGACAACGATGTGCATCATTACAGCTTTTTCGGCGTAGAACAGGCAAATTGGGACAACTTCTCGCTTGAAGGCGGCGTGCGCGTGGAAAAACAAAAAGCATCTATCCAGTACGACAAAGCCCTGATTGATCGGGAAAACTACTACAACCAACCCTTGCCCGATCTCGGCGCGCACCGCCAAACCGCCCGCTCATTCGCACTTTCGGGCAACTGGTATTTCACACCCCGACACAAACTCAGCCTGACCGCCTCCCATCAGGAACGCCTGCCGTCAACGCAAGAACTGTACGCACACGGCAAACACGTCGCCACCAATACCTTTGAAGTCGGCAACAAACACCTCAACAAAGAGCGTTCCAACAACATCGAACTCGCGCTGGGCTACGAAGGCGACCGCTGGCAATACAATCTGGCACTCTACCGCAACCGCTTCGGCAACTACATCTACGCCCAAACCTTAAACGACGGACGGGGCCCCAAATCCATCGAAGACGACAGCGAAATGAAGCTCGTGCGCTATAACCAATCCGGCGCCGACTTCTACGGTGCGGAAGGCGAAATCTACTTCAAGCCCACACCGCGCTACCGCATCGGACTTTCCGGCGACTACGTCAGAGGTCGTCTGAAAAACCTCCCGTCGCTGCCCGGCAGGGAAGATGCCTACGGCAACCGTCCACTCATCGCTCAAGCTGACCAAAACGCCCCGCGCGTTCCCGCCGCACGACTCGGCTTCCACCTGAATGCCGCGCTGACCGACCGCATCGATGCCCATCTCGACTACTACCGCGTGTTTGCCCAAAACAAACTCGCCCGCTACGAAACGCGCACGCCCGGACACCATATGCTCAACCTCGGCGCAAACTACCGCCGCCGCACCGGCTACGGCGAGTGGAATTGGTACGTCAAAGCCGACAACCTGCTCAATCAGTCCGTTTACGCCCACAGCAGCTTCCTGTCCGACACTCCGCAAATGGGACGCAGCTTCACCGGCGGCGTGAACTTTAAGTTTTAAACGTGACGGATTTCTGGCGAAACCTTAAATGTGTTCAGAGGCAGCCGTCAGGTCTGCTTTTGAGGATGTCGGGTTTCGCAGGAATGTGAGAAAGGTCGTCTGAAAACCATATTGCGTTTTCAGACGACCTTTGAGTTTGTATAGTGGATTAAATTTAAATCAGGACAAGGCGACGAAGCCGCAGACAGTACAGATAGTACGGAACCGATTCACTTGGTGCTTCAGCACCTTAGAGAATCGTTCTCTTTGAGCTAAGGCGAGGCAACGCCGTACTGGTTTAAAGTTAAGCCACTATAGTGCCGCTCAAACCTTATCGGTTGAAAGTTCAAGACGGATAGCGCGACAGGCTCAAGTCGTCGCTGCGGATTTCGGTGTCTTTGCCGCACACGATATCGGCGGTCAATTTTGCCGAGCCCAGCGACATGGTCCAGCCCAAAGTGCCGTGACCTGTGTTCAGGAACAGGTTGTCAAAGCGGGTGCGGCCGATTAACGGCGTGCTGTCGGGCGTCATCGGTCTGAGTCCGCTCCAGAACAATGCCTGATTCAAGTCGCCGCCTTCGGGGAACAAATCGTTGACGACCAAAGCCAGCGTTTCGCGGCGTTTTTCGGACAGTTTGATTTCGTAGCCGGACAATTCCGCCATGCCGCCGACACGGATTCTGTTGTCGAATCGTGTGATGGCGACTTTGTAGCTTTCGTCCAAAACGGTGGAAACCGGCGCACCGTCTGAGTTTTTGACGGGCAGGGTCAAGGAATAGCCTTTGACGGGGTAAATGGGCAGATCGAGGCCCAACTGCGCCAAAACCGTCCTGCTGAAGCAGCCGAGCGCGCAGACGAAGGCATCTGCTTCAAACCGTTCTGTTTCGGTTTCGACTGCGCTGATGCGTTGGCCGTTGTGTTCGATGCCGCGGATGGTTCGGTTGAAATGGAACTGTACGCCTTTTTCCAGACACAGTTTGTACAGGTTTTCGGTAAAGAGGTGGCAGTCGCCGGTCGCATCCGCAGGCAGGTGCAGGCCGCCGGCAATTTTGGCGGTAACGCGCGCAAGTGCAGGCTCGAATTCTGCGCATTCTTCGGGTTTCAGACGACGGTAGGGCACGCCGTATCGTTCCAAAACGGTAATGTCTTGTTCTGCCGCTTCGACTTCTTTGGCTTGGCGGAAAATCTGCAAAGTTCCTTTTTTGCGTCCTTCGAAATTCATACCGGTTTGCGCTTCAAAGCGGCGGAACATTTCACGGCTGTATTCGGAAATCCTGACCATGCGCTCTTTGTTGATTTGATAGCGGGATGCCGTGCAGTTTTGCAGCATTTGCCACAGCCATTCGATTTGATACAGGCTGCCGTCGGGGCGGAACAGCAGGGGAGGATGGCTTTTAAACAGCCATTTCAGTGCTTTGGTTGGAATGCCGGGTGCCGCCCAAGGCGTGGTATAGCCGTAAGAGAGCTGACCCGCATTGGCGAAACTGGTTTCCATTGCCACGCCTTCGGCGCGGTCGATTACCGTTACCTCATGTCCGGCTTCCGCCAGATACCACGCGCAAGATACGCCGGCAACTCCGGCACCTAAAACAAGCACTTTCATTTTGTTCCTCCGCCGACTGGTTTGATATAGTGGATTAAATTTAAATCAGGACAAGGCGACGAAGCCGCAGACAGTACAGATAGTACGGCAAGGCGAGGCAACGCCGTACTGGTTTAAAGTTAATCCACTATAAATACAGATATCGGGTCGTCTGAAACACCTTTCAGACGACCTCAGGCATCAATGCGGCAACGCTCCGTCTTTGACTTTCTGTTTGAAGTCGCGCGTTTCATTGACGATGACTTTAATCATCAAAAGGAGTGCGATCAGGTTGGGCAACGCCATCAGGCCGTTGAACGTATCCGAAGCCAGCCATACCAAATCAAGGCTCAAGACTGTACCCAGCATGACGGAAGAGACATAACCGACGCGGTACAAACCGGCAAATTTCTCGCCGAATACATAAACCGCGCATTTCTCGCCGTAATAGCACCAGCCCAAAATGGTTGAGTAGGCGAAGAAAATCAGACCGATGGTGACAATCCAGCCGCCGATGCCGGGCAGCATTTTTTGGAAGGTGACGGTCGTCAGTGCCGCGCCGCTCAATTCAGGTTTGACAAACTCGCCGCCCGCGCCGAGCAGGCCCATGACCAAAATGATGCCGGTAATCGAACAAACGACGATGGTGTCCAAAAACGTACCGGTCATGGAAACCAATGCCTGACGGACGGGATGGTCGGTTTTCGCGGCAGCGGCGGCAATCGGTGCAGAACCCATGCCCGCTTCGTTGGAGAACACGCCGCGCGCCACGCCGTAGCGGATTACCGTGCCGATAGCGCCGCCCGCCACTGCCTGCGCGCTAAACGCATCGGAGAAAATCAGCTTGACGGCAGGCACCAGCGCATCAGAATTGATGACGATAATGGAAATACCGCCCACCACATAAAACACCGCCATAGCGGGTACGATGAAAGAAGCGGCTTTGGCGATGCCTTTGATACCGCCCAAAACAACGATGGCAGTCAGAACCGTCAACGTAATGCCGGTATAGACAGGTTCGACGCCGAAGCTCGTCTGAACCGCTTGAGCGACTGAGTTGGACTGTACGGAGCTGCCGATGCCGAACGAAGCGAATGTGCCGAATAAAGCGAACGCCAACGCCATCCATTTCCAGTTTTTACCCAAACCGTTTTCGATGTAATACATCGGCCCGCCGGACATTTCGCCTTTGGAGTTGGTCACGCGGTATTTCACCGCCAACACGCCTTCGCCGTATTTGGTCGCCATGCCGAAAACGGCGGTCATCCACATCCAAAATACCGCGCCCGGGCCGCCGGTCACTACGGCAGTCGCCACGCCGGCGATATTGCCCGTGCCGATGGTGGCGGACAGGGCGGTCATCAAAGCGGCGAAATGGGAAATATCGCCTTCGTGGTCTTCGCCGTCTTCATGCTTCTTTGACGGCACGAAAGCCTGCTTCAGCGCATAGCCCAACATGGTGAATTGCAAGCCCTTCAGCATGACGGTCAGCAAAATGCCCGTACCGACCAGCAGCACCAGCATGACAGGCCCCCAGACCCAGCCGCTGATGGTTTCAAAAAAGGCTTTGAGGTTGTCTAAAAACCATTGCATGAGTTTCTCCTTTGTCTGTTTTATATTTTTACGCACCACTATTTTTGTAGTGTCATGTAATTTCAGCACAGAATATTCAAGAACACAATATCTTTCTTTTTTAAAAGATTTTCGCCGCTATGCCTCAAGCGTGTGCCAAATCAGGCTAAACATATTGTTTACAATCTGAAAAATATAGTGGATTAAGATTGCCAACCTTTAAACGCATACGGTTCAACTGAAAAACCGAGGTCGTCTGAAAAAAAACGGCGGACGCTTTGGGGATGGAAATACGCCATAGGCGCATCGGTATGGTTTGGCGATAAAAAACTGCACCTTAATATAGTGGATTAACTTTAAACCAGTACGGTGTTGCCTCGCCTTGCCGTACTATCTGTACTGTCTGCGGCTTCGTCGCCTTGTCCTGATTTAAATTTAATCCACTATAGTTTGGAGGGGATGTCCAGCTTTTGGGGTGCAGTTCGGTTTCAGACGACCTTTGGGAAACGGTCGTTTGTCGGGGAGGGTTTGGCGCCGTTATGGTTTGACGGCTTTTCCGTTGATGGTGACGGATGTGAGTTTGAGGTCGTAAGTTTTGCCGTCGTCGGTGTAATTGATTTCGGCGGGGATGTTGTTGAAGGCGGGGGCGAACGAATAGGTTACGGTGTCGTCGCCGCGTTTGACGCGGTATTTGTTGACTGTGGTGGTACCGCCGCCGATTTTGTAGTTTTCGCTGCCGACTTTGGTCATGCCGCTGACGGGGTAGAGTTTTTTGCCGTTGGTGATGTTCAGGCCGGACGGCAGGCGGGCATCGTTGGCGGCAAGCTGCCAAGCCAGCGTAAAGAGGTCGAGTGTCGTGCCGCCGGTTTTGGCGGTTTCGCTGGAGCCGGCTTTGCCGTAAGTGATGCTGTTGCCGCTGAATTTGGCCTCGGCATAAAGTTTGCCGCCGCGGACGTCTTTATAGTATTTGGGACGGAGGGTGTTGCCGCTGATGGTGCCGCCGGATTCGAAGCGGATGCTGTACATCGGGACTTTGATTCTGGAAACGATGGTGTATTGGTTGCCGCTGCGTGTGAAGGTCATGGTGGCGGGGATGCCGTAGCTGCCGGAATATTTCAGGGTGGCTGATTTGGGCAGCTCTGCGGCATAGACGCTTGTGGCGCTCAGGGCGAGGCCGGCGGCGATAAGCAGGGTGGGTGTTTTCATGATATTTCCTCCTGTTTTGGGTCGTCTGAAAGGGTTTCAGACGAGCTTGGTTTATTGGAGATTGCCCGAACCGAACATAAATTCTATCTGGCTTTGGTAATAGCTGTTGCCGTTGCGTTTGTCGAAGTCTGCGGCAAACTCGCGGGCATGTTGCGCCGCTTTTTCGTCAAAAGGAGAAAGCGCGATGAGGTAGTCCAAATAGAGCATATTGTCGTTTGGGGCATGTCGAATGATGGTGTCGCCGTGCCGGTTCATCAAATCGAGGGCACGTTGCGACTGTCCGAGTTTGTACGCCAGTTGGGAAAAGAGGGGGATCAGGCGGACGAACTCTTCGTCTTCTTCGACGTTGATTTTGTCTATGGCTTCGTCCAAAAGGCGTTCCGCCTCCTCGTATTTGCCCAGCCTTATCATGCTGTCGATGACGGGGTAGTAGGTAAGGTGCGGCACTTCGGCGCAGGTCATTTCGCCCGTTAAGATGGGCTGGGCGGTATCGATGGCTTTTTGGTACTGCCCGATAAAATGGTAGAAATTGACCTGCTCGGACTGTTCGCACGCGGGACAGTCGGAAAATTCATCTGCGGCGGTTTGCTGCCATTTTTGGAAATTTTCTTTGGCGGCGGCGTGGTCTCCGGTCAGGATGTTTTGCAGCATCAGTGTTTTATAAAATGATGAAAGACTGAACCGCATGTTTTCATAGTGGTAACGCATTGTTTCGTTCGCTTCCTCGATTTCCTTTTTGTCGAGAAAGAGGTCGCGGGCAAGCATGGGAATGATCCATTTGAATTTCCACTGGCAATCGATTAAATCGTCGAAGCCTTCGGGAAAGCCGTCGTCTTCAGGATGCTGCTCGTAGCTTTCGTTACAGCGGTCCAAGTGATGGTCGATCAGCCAGTTTAGGCAGTGCAGCTTGAAACCGGGAGAAAAAGAGCGGTTATTGAGCGGGTCTCCGACAACAAAATCGCATACCGCCCGCGTTGTTTCGGGGTTGTTTTTGAGGCTTTGGTTGAATAAATCGATGGCTTTGCTTTGGCGTTTACGGTAGTCGGATTCGGAAATGATATCCGAAAGGGTCAACCGGTTTTGGCTCATGGTGTTTCCTTGTAGGATGCTGCGCATTGGGCAGGATTACGCGAGTAAGGTTTGTCCTTCGGCGTTGCGCTCTGAATTGAATACGCGGTTGCCTTCGATTTTCAGACGACCTGCAACGAAATCGGCAACGGCTTGCGGGAAAAGGCGGTGTTCGACGGTCAGGACGCGTGCGGCAACGTCGTCGGGCGTATCGCCGTCGAGGATCGGGACGATGCCTTGCGAGATAATCGGACCGCAGTCCAGCTCGGGGGTTACGAAGTGGATGGTGCAGCCTGCGACGCGGCAGCCGGCTTCAAGGGCGCGTTCGTGGGTGTGCAGGCCGGTGAAGGCGGGGAGGATGGACGGGTGGATGTTGATCAGGCGGTTTGAGTAATGGGCGCAGAATTCGGGCGTGAGGATGCGCATAAAGCCTGCGAGGACGACCAAATCAGGTTGATAGGCATCGATTTTCTCCATCATGGCTTGGTCGAAAGCAAGGCGGCTGGGGAAGTCTTTGTGGTTGAGGCTGTCGGTGGCGATGCCGCGCTCGGCTGCCCAAGCCAGTCCGGCGGCGGTTGTGCTGTTGCTGAGGACGGCGGCGATGCGGGCGTCTGGAATGGCGGCATTGACGATGGCCTGCATATTGCTGCCGCGGCCGGAGATGAGGATAACGATGTTTTTCATGGCGTCGGTTGTAGGAGGTTGGTAGGTTTTATTGTATAGCAAAACAAAATCGCAATGTTATGGCGCGGGTTTATTGGGGGTTTGATGGGATAGGAGGTCGTTTGAAACGGGGTAAACCATGTTTTGCGAATATACAGAACAGAAATGCCCGAAACGGATTCGGTTCGGGCATCGGGTTAAAGCACAGGCTTATTGGACTTTTTGAATGTCAACTTGACCGGGAGCGGGTTGGAAATCTTCGGGTTTGCCGATTTTAACCAGCTTCACGTCGAATACCAAAGTGGAATTCGGACCGATTTTTCCGCCCGGCATGACTTGGTCGCGGTAGGCGAGTTTGGACGGGATGTAGAAGGTGGCTTCGCTACCTTCTTTCAAGAGTTGGATGCCTTCGGCCCAGCCGGGGATAACTTGGCTGACGGGGAAGGTAACAGGACCGCCGTTGGCTTTGCTGCTGTCGAAGACGGTACCGTCAATCAGGCGGCCTTCGTATTCGACAACGACGATGTCGTCTTTTTTAGGCTGTTTGCCGTCACCTTCTTTGGTGATTTTGTATTGCAGGCCGGAAGCAGTGGTTTTCACACCTTCTTTAGTGGCGTTTTCTTTGAGGAACGCTTCGCCTTTTTCCAGGTTGGCTTTGGCGTCAGCCTGAAGTTTTTCCGCTGCTTTGACTTGTTGTTCTTTCAGGAATTTCATCATGACTTCTTGTGCTTGGACTTCAGTCATTTTGCTTTCTTTGCCGTCATAAGAGGCTTGCAAGGCTTCGATGAAGACTTTCATGTCGATTTCCGCGCCCTGATCTTTCATTTGTTTCAGGGAGCTGCCGATGTCCATACCCATTGCGTAGCTGGCTTGTTGGACCGGTGTGCCGATAGAGGATGCGTCTTTTGCGGCAGATGTGCCGGAAGCTGCGGATGCCGATGCGGGCGCAGAGGCTGAAGCAGGTGTATTGGCGTCTTTTTTGTCGCAGGCGGTCAGTGCCAATGCGGCGGCGATTGCCAATGCGCTGAATTTGAAAGTTTTGTTCATGATGTTTTCGTCTTTTAAAAGGGGTCAGTAAAAGAAAGTCGGGATTATAGCCCAGTTTGAATCAAAAGGAATCAAGGCTGTTTAAATTTTCGGCTTATCGTGTAAAGCCGTTTTCAGACGACCTTCGATTTTAGGCTTTACCTGTCATATCGTGGTGTTCGATGGTAAAGCCGTTTTTTCTGTATGCGCTGAAGCGTTCGCGGGCGTCGGCGAGATCTTCCAAGCTGCTGCCTACGATTTCAAGCACGCGGGCGGGGACGACGGGGGCTTCGTTCCAAAAGTCGGGCGAGAGGTTGAGGACAGTGGCGTTTTCAGGGGTGGTGGGTAAAGTATCGCCGAACGCGAGCCATACGGGTGTTTCAGACGACATGGGTTGGCCGGGTTGCCAAATTTCATGCGGAATGAAGCTTTCGGGAATTTGCTGCCAAAGGTCGCGGTCGAGGCGGCGGATGGTTTCATCGGAATCCGACCAGACCAATATCTGCCCGCCGTCGCGTATGGCGCGCGCAATCAGGCGGCAGGCGAAGGCGGCGGGGTCGGCGGCGTGGGTGTAGAAAGTGGCTTTGGGCATGATGCACGGGGCAGGGGAGGAAATGAGGGATTATAGTAAAAACGTTGTGAAAGGGCTATGGTGGGGCCGTCTTACCGGCTTGGTTATCAAATGTATTGATCAGCCGCCTCCTGCCTGCGTCAGAATATTCAGGCATCCGTACGCTTGTCAGGATGCCTTGTCAAAGAGTATCGGGTTTCAGACGACCTTTGGGGATGGTTGTTTGTATAGTTAATTAACTTTAAACCAGTACGGCGTTGCCTCGCCTTAGCTCAAAGAGAACGAT
>ERZ773044.272-NODE-272-length-26142-cov-6.09369_pt1 | contig 26142 bp, 18 predicted proteins | sample MGYA00511897_ERZ773044 | MGnify/ENA primary metagenome ERZ773044 (study PRJEB29015, sample SAMEA2738116) | human oral metagenome | biome: human oral; feature: human-associated habitat; material: saliva | place: China | collected 2170 ...
GAGAGAGAGAGAGAGAGAGAGAGAGAGAGTATACAAATATTTGGAACTACCAAATAATTTGCAGCCTTTTTCTCGTTTTTAGATGTTAAAGAATCCAACGCAATAGCATGTGCATTTACACCTTTATTATATAAGGCGCAAACGTTAGCTTGATTGAATTTCGTTGTTTGTAACATCATTATTAATAAGTTAATTCTCACTCAACGGGCGCAAAGGTAAGAAGAATTAATTAACTAGCCAAATAAAAACAAAAGAAAAAGCCTCTCCCCCGACCCCTCTCCGAATGGAGAGGGGAGTAGAGAGTACCATTAATACGTATTCTTTAAAAAAGGAGTGTGATGTAATAAGAATATTGTATCTTTGCCGTTCTAATAGATGATTATAACATAAGGAAACGATAAAGGTAAGACACATGTCCAACGAACTAATGTATCAAATACTTCGTAATTTCCCGTTCGATCCGACCACCGACCAGATGCATGCCCTTGATGTCTTCGAACGCTTTATGACCGATAGCGATGAGCGTTGTGTGATGATACTCCGAGGTAGTGCTGGTACGGGCAAAACCTCCTTAGCAAGTGTTATTGTGCGCACGCTCTTAGACTTGCAATACAAGATAAGCCTTCTCGCACCCACTGGTCGTGCAGCAAAAGTATTCTCTTTAACCTCTGGTCAACCTGCTGCTACCATTCATCGAAGTATCTATCGAGAGCGAACGTTCGCTGGATTGGATGGAAAGTTCAACCTTAATGCGAATCTCTATCGTAATCGTTTGTTCATGATAGACGAAGCCTCGATGATAAGTCTAACCTCCGTGAACTCCACCTTTGGGAGTGGTTACTTGTTAGACGACCTCATTCAGTTTGTTTATAACGAACGCAACTGCCGAATGTTGCTGATTGGTGATAAGGCGCAGTTGCCCCCTGTGGGTGAAGCCGAGAGTCCCGCCTTGCGTACTGATGTGTTAGCTGCTTATGGCTTGAAGGTCTATGAGTGTGATTTGAATGAAGTTCTCCGTCAGAGCCAAGACTCTGGTATTCTCTATAATGCTACCATCATTCGGCAAATGATTACCCACGACCAAGCAACAGCACTACCAAAGATTCGCTTCAAAGGCTTTGCCGACATCTCAATCGTACCTGGCGATGAACTCATAGAGAGCCTTTCAACGAGTTATGCAGAAGTAGGAATAGATGAAACCATGGTTATCACACGATCGAATAAGCGTGCCAATATCTTCAATCAGGGTATTCGTAATATGGTCTTAGGGCGTGAAGAGGAATTGACAACGGGCGATATGTTGATGGTCGTGAAGAATAAGTATAAAGAGAAACAAGCGGAAGGTCTTTCCTTCATAGCCAATGGCGACCGTGCTATTGTGCGTAGTGTGCGCAATGTGCGGGAGCTTTATGGGTTCCGCTTTGCCGATGTTACCTTATCATTCCCCGATTACGACAATACCGAGGAGGATATGATAGTCATCCTCGATACGCTCACAACAGAAGCACCAGCACTAACGCACGAACAGAACGAACAACTCTTTCAACAAGTACTGGCAGATTATGCCGACGTGCCACTGAAGTCTGATCGTATGAAGAAGATACGTGAGGATGATTATTACAACGCTTTGCAAGTGAAGTTCGGATATGCTATTACCTGTCATAAAGCACAAGGTGGGCAGTGGGCGCACATCTATCTTGATCAAGGCTATATGACTGATGAGATGCTAACTCCCGACTATATCCACTGGCTCTATACTGCATTCACCCGTGCCACGGAGCACCTTTATCTCGTTAATTGGCCGAAGACACAGGTGGAGGAAGCGTAAGAAAAAGGTGGTGGATAGGATTATTTAAGATATCGGTAAGTTGATACTTAGATAGTATTAGTACCTTTGTGTGCACAAGATAACAACCATTTATAAAGCAAATAACATGTACATTGAGAAGATCAAGTCGCCAGCCGACTTAAAACCACTAAGTATCGAAGCATTAAAGATTGTAGCGGATGAAACTCGCCAAGCAGTATTGAATCGTGTTAGTAAGCATGGTGGGCACGTTGGTCCTAACCTCGGTTTCGTAGAGGCAACGGTTGCTTTGCATTATGTATTCGATACTCCGAAGGATAAATTAGTCTTTGATGTGAGCCACCAAAGCTATCCACATAAGGTTCTAACAGGTCGTGCGTCTGGTTTCTTAGGTGATTTGGAGGCGATGGATGCCATCAGTGGATACTCATCACCTACTGAATGCCCTGAATATGACAACTTTGAAGTGGGACACACATCCACCTCTGTGAGTCTTGCAACAGGTCTTCAGAAGGCACGTGACATAAAGGGTACGAACGAGAATATCATTGTAGTCATAGGAGATGGCTCCCTTTCAGGTGGTGAAGCATTTGAGGGATTGGATGAAGCATCCGAACTTGGCACTGGAATCATCATCGTTGTCAATGATAATGAGATGTCTATTGCAGAGAATCATGGCGGTATCTACAAGAACTTACGTGCCTTGCGTGAGAGCCACGGAACCTGTGAGCATAACTGGTTCAAGGCGTGGGGATTTGAGTATAAGTACCTTGAGGAAGGCAATGATGTTGCTAAGTTAATAGAGTTATTCCGCAGTGTGAAGGGCACAGATAAGCCTACTGTCGTTCATATCCACACAGAGAAAGGACATGGTTTCGCACCTGCTATTGCCAATAAGGAGGCATGGCATTATGGTATGCCTTTCAATATCGAGGATGGCAGTCGACCTGCGTCTCCAGCGTATGAGACCTATGAGCAACTCCTTAGTGATTGGATGTTAGAGGAGATGAAGACGGATAAGACGCTCGTTGCTGTTACCTCTGGCACCCCATCCGTAGCAGGGTTTACACCAGAGAAACGTATGAAAGCAGGCAAGCAACATGTTGATGTAGGTATTGCCGAAGAGCAAGCTGTAGCAATGATATCTGGTATGGCAAAGGGCGGACTACATCCAGTATGGACAGTCTTTAGTACGTTTATCCAGCGCACCTACGACCAGATTGCACAGGATCTCTGCATTAACTCTAACCCAGCAGTTATCAATGTAGCATGGGGTGGCACGGCATCTATGAATGATATTACGCATATCTGCCTTTTCGATATACCAATGCTTTGTAGCATACCCAACCTTATTTATCTTGCTCCAACTACCTGTGAGGAATATTTCGCAATGCTTCGTTGGGCTATTCAACAGGATAAGAAGCCTATCGCCTTACGTATTCCGACCAACGGAGTTAACCATACTTCAGAGGCTGTTGATACCATGTATGACTACGAACCAAAGTATAAGATCATGCACAAAGGCTCGAAGGTTGCTATCATTGCAGCAGGTTCTTTCTATCAAAAAGGTGAGAATGTAGCTCGCTTATTGGCTGATAAAGGGATTAATGCAACCCTCATCAATCCTCGTTATCTGAATGCTGTTGATGCGAATACATTGAATGCTTTGAAGGATGACCACGAGTTGGTTGTGACATTGGAGGATGGTTGTAAGGATGGAGGATTCGGTGAGCGCATTGCGTCTTACTATGGTCCTACTGATATGAAGGTACTTGTTGGCGGCGTAAAGAAGGATCTCTACGATCGTTTCGACCTTCAACAGCTATTGTCTGATAACCATTTACAGGATGAGCAGATAGTAGATGACGTGCTAAATATCTTGTTGTAAGTGCGTTGTCAGTATATTTTTACTCTTCAATCAATAGGTGTCTTTGCCTATTATACATAAGAGAAAGGGAGTTAAAACTATGTTTCAACTTGTATTGTAAGCGTACTATCATTTTGTAATAGGTATAGCTTGCGTGATTATACACGCCCTGTATAATCCATTATCACGTAGATGATACTCAATTATATACCACTGTATAATCCATTATCACGTACGTGATACTCAATTATACAAGGCTGTATAATTCGCTGAGGCATATCCCTTCTGATTGACGGGACGCCCTTCTCGATACAAGGAGAGCCTCTCCTTACATCAAAGAAACGCCCTCTTCCAATGGAAGAAGGCGTCTCTTATCTTATTCTTTATAGTCCTTTGTTAGTGAGGTTATGTCTTGTTATATCTGTTACTCGCTGTTGTTTGTCACAGAAAAGCCTACTTGTGCAATGCTATCTGTTAACTTCTCAACCATTATCTTCGCTGCGTTATCAGGCGCAACAGCATCTCCAAGGCGTTCGCGAACGATTTGATAATCGGCAAGCATGCGCTCACGAGCGGGCTGACCGGGTAAGATTCGATATAACTCGTTGGCTATATTGTAAATAGAAAAGCGGTCGGCGAGTAATTCCTGTACGATTTCTTTATCGGCAATGAGGTTGACGAGGGAGATGAAACGCACCTTAATTATATGCTTGAAAGCGAAACGAATGAGCTTCGGAACGGGCGTCTCATAGCAAACCACTTGCGGAACATTGAGTAAAGCGGTCTCAAGTGTTGCGGTTCCACTCGTTACTAACGCCGCTGTGGAGTGGGTGAGTAACTCGTAAGTCTGCAACTCCACCATCTTAGCTTCACTATCTCCGAGATATTTCTTATAGTATGATTTCTCGATAGAAGGGGCTGCCGCAATCACCATTTGATAATCTTCAAAGTGGCGTGCAGCCTCAAGCATTGACGGAAGATTATCCTTTATCTCTTGTTTCCTACTGCCTGCAAGGATAGCAATAATCGGTTTCGAGGATAAGTTATTACGCTGACAGAACTCGTCTTTCGGCTCTGTGTAAACATGTTGGAAGTTATCTACTTCCTCCTTAGTTGGGTTGCCAACGTAATGTATTTTGTAGTGATGTTTCTTCTCATAGAAGGGTATTTCAAACGGAAGAATAGAGAACATCTCCTTCACATCACGCTTAATAGCTTTGATTCTCCACTCCTTCCATGCCCATATCTTCGGTGAGATGTAATAGAAGATAGGTATGTTTGTATTCTTCTTTACATATTTGGCAATACTAAGATTGAAGCCTGGATAGTCGATGAGGATTACTACGTCGGGTTGCCAACGTACGATGTCTTCCTTGCACATCTTCATGTTCTTGAAGATAGTGGGTAGGTGGAGTAGAACTGGCACAAAGCCCATGTAGGCAAGTTCCCGATAATGTTTAACCCTAGTTCCACCCACTCTCTGCATTAGATCTCCACCCAAGAAGCGGAACTCGGCAGCAGGGTCATACTGCATCAAAGACTGCATCAGTCGTGAAGCATGTAGATCGCCAGAGGCCTCACCAACAATCAAATAATACTTCATATATCAAGTGTTTAGAGCGTATTCCACGTGTTCATCTTCTCAATCATATCGTAGTCCGTGACATCAATACGTGTTGGCGTAACCGATACATAGCCGTGTTTTAAAGCCCATTGATCCGTGTCGGTGGCATCGGGCTCATCGTTTTGATAATGCCCAGTTAGCCAATAGTAATCGAAGCCACGAGGGTGTTTGCAACGTTCAACCTCCCGTGTCCAACTACCGAATCCCATACGGCAAACTTTCAAGCCAGCGAACTTCTCCACCTTAGGGAAGTTCACATTCAAGCATACGCCCTTAGGGAGTCCATCGGTGAGAACCTTCTTTACAATCTTTCTTACGTAATCCTTGAGGTAAGAGAGGTCTGCTTCTGTGTTATAGTCACAGCTTGAGAAGGCTATAGAAGGAATATATTTCATACAGCCTTCATAGGCTACTCCCATCGTACCACTGTAGTGATTATTCACAGAAGAGTTGTCGCCATGGTTGATGCCACTAAGGATTAAATCTGGTTTACGCTCTTTGAGCAACTGATCTAATGCAAGTTTAACGCAATCGACAGGTGTTCCTGTACATGACCATACCTCACAATTAGGAATGTTATGACGTTGTTTCAATAACAAATAATCAGTTACCGAGAAGGCACATGAGAATCCCGAGCGTCCCGATTCAGGTGCACAAACAACCACATCAGCAAAGTCTGTGAGGAAAGAAACCAACGTGCGAATACCATTCGAGTGGTATCCATCATCGTTAGAGACGAGTATGAGGGGTCTATTAAATTCCATTGTTTCACTTTTGTTTCAGTGCAAAAGTACGAAAAAAGGTTTATAAAGCATACCTGTCTCACATAATTTGTGTATCTTTGTAGCCTAATAAACGTATTTGGATTATATAGAGAAATGGGAAAGATTATCGCTCTCGCCAATCAAAAAGGCGGTGTTGGAAAGACTACAACCACCATCAATTTAGCGGCTTCTCTTGCTACTTTAGAGAAGAGCGTGTTGGTTATCGATGCCGATCCACAGGCTAATGCGTCAAGTGGTTTGGGTGTAGATATAAAGGAAGTGGACTGTTCTATTTATGAATGTATCATTGACCATGCCGATATAAGAGACGCTATCTACACAACTGATATTGATGGACTTGATATTGTGCCCAGCCATATTGACCTTGTCGGAGCCGAGATTGAGATGTTGAAACTCAGCGGGCGTGAGAAGGTAATGAGCAATTTGCTTGCTGAGATTCGTGATGATTATGATTACATTCTGATAGACTGTAGTCCGTCATTAGGGCTCATTACGGTCAATGCCTTGACTGCAGCTGATTCCGTAATCATACCTGTTCAGTGTGAATACTTCGCTTTGGAAGGTATTAGCAAACTGCTGAATACAATCAAGATTATTAAGAGTAAGCTTAATCCGAAGCTCGAGATAGAAGGCTTCTTATTGACAATGTATGATAGTCGTCTTCGGTTAGCTCGACAGATATATGATGAAGTTAAGCGTCATTTCCAGGAACTGGTGTTCCGTTCAGTCATACAACGTAACGTGAAGTTATCCGAGAGTCCGAGTCATGGATTACCTGTTATCCTCTATGATGCAGACTCTACTGGTGCAAAGAATCACCTTAATCTGGCAAAAGAAATCATCGAAAAGAATAAGAAATAAGGAATGGCTGTACATAAGAAATACAATCGAAATGCAAAGACAAATGCGTTGGGTCGTGGGCTTGACGCATTGATTTCTACAGATACTGTTAGTACACAAGGCAGTTCAACGATTAATGAGATAGCCTTAGATCAGATTGAAGCGAATCCTAATCAACCACGTCGTGAGTTTGATCCAGTCGCTTTGGAGGAGTTGGCAAATAGTATTCGTGAGCTTGGATTAGTACAACCAATCACCTTGAGACAGATAGCTGATAGCCGCTTCCAGATAATCGCTGGTGAGCGACGTTGGCGTGCAAGCCAGTTGGCTGGACTAACAGCTATACCTGCTTATATTCGAACGATTAAGGACGAAAGTGTGATGGAATTGGCGTTGGTTGAGAATATCCAACGTGAAGACCTGAATGCTATTGAGATTGCACTTGCCTATGAGCACTTGTTGGAGAAGAGTGGTATGACACAAGAGAGGGTAGCTGAGCGTGTGGGAAAGAGCCGTGCCGCTATAGCTAACTATCTTCGTCTTTTAAAACTTCCAGCGCAAGTGCAGATGGCATTACAGAAGAAGGAAGTAGACATGGGGCATGCTCGTGCATTGTTATCATTAGATAGTCCGGCATTACAACTGAAGCTTTATCGTGAGATTCTAAAGAATGGTTATAGTGTTAGAAAGGTTGAGGAACTATGTCAACAGCTTAATAGTGGGGAAGACATACAGTCTGCCAAGAAGAAAATAGCAGCCCGAACGCGTCTTCCCGAAGAGTTTAATATCCTCAAACAACGCCTTTCCTCTTTCTTTAACACAAAGGTTCAGATGAGTTGCAATGCGAGTGGAAAGGGAAAGATAAGTATTCCGTTTGCTTCAGAAGAAGAATTGGAGCATATAATGGAAGTGATGGATAAAATGAAGTAAAGTACTTCTTTACAGTTATTAGTTAATAAAGACGGATAGTGATGATGGTGAAGAGTATAATTCGTAGGGGGATATTAGTGGTAGGGATGCTCATTTGTTCAATGAGTATGCAGGCTCAAAATGTCCTTGAAGATACGATAAAAGTAATCTACCCAGGCGATTCTTCCGTTGTAAAAGTTCCTAATTCACAGGATAAGTACATAGAGGAAAAAGCAATCACGACACCTGATGATGAGGGACGCCTCACTTCTGTTGTACGTAGGGATAGCCTCGGTCTTGTGAAAAAGCAAGCTCGTGACTGGGCAAAATGGCGTCCTAATCCTAAGAGGGCATTGTGGTTAGCATTGGTACTACCTGGTGCTGGACAGGTTTATAATCGTAAGTATTGGAAGCTCCCGATATTCTATGGCGGCTTTGTTGGGTGTATTTACGCAATGACATGGAATAATCAGATGTATCATGACTATGCACAGGCATATGTCGATCTTGTTGATAATGACCCTACGACCCAGAGCTATAATAGCTTCTTGCATTTGGGTACAACGATTACATCTGCTAATGAAGAACGCTATAAGAACATATTTAAACAACGTAAAGATCGCTATCGCCGATGGCGTGATTTGAGTATCTTTGCAACCGTGGCAGTCTATGCTTTATCAGTAATTGATGCTTACGTAGATGCCTCTCTATCAGATTTTAATATTTCAGATGACCTCTCGTTGCACATTGCACCGACGGTTATTCCAGATAAGAGTATCACTACACCGAATCATCCCTTCCGTTCTTCGGCAATAGGACTAGGCTGTAGTTTGACATTCTAAGCAGTGACGCACTGTATTTGCGTTAACTAAATAAGACGTAATGAACCATAAGAGATATTTCGTTGCACTATTAATTACACTGGTGACAACTGTTAGTTTATATGCGCAGAGTCAAACTGTTATAGACAATCATGGTAAGAGTCTAGATGTTGTAATACCAACTACTGATGGCTCATTGACAGGTTATGTTGATGTAGACTACTCAGATGATAAGTTCTATGAAAGTGGTAAACTCCACGGCGTGAATAGTGAAAAAACAACAGAGAAAGGCACTATCGAGGATTTGGAAGAAGGTTTGGAAGGTATTGAGCGTAAGATGCGTAGCCTTTCAGAAGTGATGACATTGACTTGTAATGACGAAGTGAAACGATATATTGATAGGTACACAAAGGCTGGACGAAAGTCTACGAGTTACTTACTTGGGCGTGCAAGCTATTACAACCCATTCTTTGAAAAGGCTTTGCGAAGCTATGGTCTACCACAAGAACTGAAGTATCTTCCTATTATAGAGTCAGGTCTGAATCCTAATGCAACATCGCGAGTTGGAGCCGCAGGACTATGGCAGTTCATGACAACCACTGGTAAACAATATAACCTTCAGATTGATAATTATATTGATGAAAGGCGTGATCCAGAGAAATCCTCTTATGCTGCTGCACGCTTGCTAAGCGATCTTTACAATCGCTTTGGAGATTGGACTCTAGCTTTGGCAGCCTATAATTGTGGTCCAGGACGTGTGAGTAGTGCTATTGCTAAGGCTGGTGGTGGATCCGATTTTTGGGCAGTTTATCGTTATCTCCCTAAAGAGACACGAGGTTATGTGCCAGCTTTTATAGCCGTAAACTACGTGATGAATTATTATGGCGATTATAATATAACACCACTTCCAACCAATCTTCCAGCTCAATGTGATACTGTTGTGATAGAGAAAGATGTCACGTTAGCGAAAGTGGCAGACGTTTTGGGGATTGAATTAGATAAGATTAAAACACTTAATCCACAGTACAAGTTGGGTGTAGTGAAAGCCTTTTCCACTTACGGAATGGCTAAGTTAAGATTGCCAGCAGATATGATTGAGAAGTTTAACTATAGCAAAGAACTTATATATCAAGATGAGGCATCATTCGAGAAAACCAACCCTAATGTCGTTGCTACTAACGCGAACCAAACAACCGCACTACATAGACAGGGCGTGATGATGCACTAAACAAGTCTTTCACCTTATTATATATAGGAAAGGATGCACTATGGATAAAGACAAGGAACGAACAGAAGAAAAAGTGATTGATTATGAGAAGATGGTTGATGAAGCCTTTCAACATCTTCTAGATACCTATCTTGCCTCTCGTCATCGTAAGAAGGTTGACATCATAACTAAGGCTTTCAACTTCGCACGACAGGCTCATAAAGGTGTTCGCCGATTGTCAGGTGAACCATATATCTTGCACCCAATCGCTGTTGCTCAGATAGCTTGTGAAGAGATGGGACTTGGTGCAACGAGCATTAGTGCAGCCTTATTACATGATGTTGTAGAGGATACGGACTACACAGTAGAGGATATTGAAAACATCTTCGGATCGAAGATTGCGCAGATAGTTGATGGTCTGACAAAGATTTCTGGAGGCATTTTTGGAGAGCAAGCCTCCGCTCAAGCAGAGAATTTCAAGAAGCTCTTATTGACGATGAGTGACGACATTCGAGTCATACTCATTAAGATTTGTGACCGCTTACACAATATGCGCACCCTTGCTTCACAGCCTGCTAACAAACAATACAAGATTGCTGGTGAAACGCTCTATATCTATGCGCCGCTTGCCAATCGACTAGGTCTTAATAAGATAAAGACCGAATTAGAGGATCTTAGTTTCCGTTATGAGCACCCTGACGCATACGCTTCTATTGAGAAGAAGTTGGCTTCTACGCAAGCACAACGCGACACTCTCTTTGATGAGTTTACTGCTCCTATCCGCAAAGAACTCGATAAGATGGGCTTTGAATATGAGTTGAAAGCACGTGTGAAGAGCCCTTACTCCATTTGGTGTAAGATGCAGAATAAACATGTAACATTCGAAGAGATCTATGATATCCTTGCTGTTCGAATCATCTATAAGCCTAAGTCTAAGGAAGAGGAAATCAATAACTGCTTCCAAATCTACGTCGCCATCAGTCAGATATACAAGAGTCATCCCGATCGACTTCGTGACTGGGTGAACCATCCAAAGGCTAATGGTTACCAGGCATTACACGTCACTTTGATGTCAGCAAAGGGTCGATGGATAGAGGTGCAGATTCGTTCTGAACACATGAACGAGCTTGCTGAACAAGGATTTGCAGCCCACTGGAAGTATAAGGATGGTGGAGAAATAACAGAAGATGAGGGTGAATTGAATGAATGGCTTAGTACAATCAAGGAGATTCTGGATGATCCTCAGCCTGATGCAATGGACTTCTTAGATGCTATTAAGCTCAATCTCTTTGCCTCAGAAATATTTGTCTTTACTCCAAAAGGCGAGATTAAAACAATGCCAGCAGGCTGTACTGCACTCGACTTTGCCTTTCAGATACACACATTCCTTGGTAGTCACTGCATTGGAGCAAAGGTTAATCACAAGCTAGTACCGCTTAGTCATAAGTTACAAAGTGGTGATCAAGTTGAGATACTCACGTCTATGTCACAGCATGTTGACCCCTCTTGGATTAACTTCGTATCAACAGCTAAGGCAAAAGCAAAGATACAAGCAATCCTCCGTAGGGAGAGTCGTGAGGTGCAGAAGAATGGTGAAGAGCGACTGTTGCAATGGTTGAGAGCAAACGACTTAGAGATGACAACGGCTGTATTAGATAGGCTTTGTGAGTTGCACGACCTTAAGAAGCACGATAGTCTCTTCCTATCTATTGGAGATAAAACAGTCATACTTGGAGATACAGATCTTAATGAACTTCGAGGGAAGAATAAGTCTGAGAAGCCTACAGAAGGGCGTGGTTGGCGTCGTTATGTGCCATTCTTGAAGACAAGTGGAAAGAAGGAGATGCAAGCCATAAACACGGATGACTCGGAGCGTTCTGAAGGTTTGATAGTTGTAACAAAGGACTTAAATAAGAAGAAGCCAATCTTCATCAATGAGGATAATGTCTATCGTTATGTATTCCCACATTGCTGTCATGCCATACCAGGGGACGATATCTTGGGGTATATCGATAATAAGAATCACATTGAGATACATAAACGTTCATGTCCAGTAGCAGCTAAATTGAAAGCCAGTTATGGTACTCGTATATTGGATGCAAAGTGGGATATGCACCGCAGTCTATTCTTTGAAGCAGCCATACAGATACGTGGTATTGACAGAAGTGGTATGTTACACGATATTTCCGATGTGCTTTCTGATCAGCTAGGAATCAATATTCGTAAGATCACAATCACGAGTGATAATGGCATATTTGATGGTACAATAGAGATGCAAGTACATGATCGCAATGATGTAGAAGTGATTGTTGAGAGTATGAAGAATATAAAAGGTGTACAAGAAGTACAATCTGTTTTATAAGTAAGAAAGTTTCTAGAAGTCACCATATAGCTTTCATATAGGGAAGAGGTGACTAATGGATACAAGTAAAGGAGAGGCTTTCTTCGTTTTGAAGAAAGCCTCTCTTCATTGCATAGAAATGCCTTCCTTCTATGAAGAAGGGCGTTTCTTTCTTTTCTCCTCATTGTCATGTATCATGTAACTCAATATGTCATAATACGAAAGACACGAACTTCTCAATCCTAATACCCTATATCAAACATACCATAAAATAGTGCTTCGTAGTCGAAATAACCATGTTCTTACCCAAAAATAAGTAATATGTAAATCGCTAAAAGTAAGTATTGCAGTAATAAATAAATATCTATACCTTTGCAAACGATTAAGGTGTTGTATAGAATAAAGCACTGAATAAGGCTTCATCTACAAACAAACATCTACGAATCTGCGGACCTGTAGGCAATAGCCAATAGATCTCTAAACTTAATTTATGAACTGAGTAGCATATTAAAAGATACTCATTTCTCCTGCAAAGAGTGGGAGAATTGCATAAACTTAAGTGATAAACTACTCACAATCTGATAATATATGATTAAATTAAAGATGGACTTTGGAAGGCATGTTAGATTATTGTCATCTACAATCCTAATGTCTTCCTTGTTACTTTTCTCGCCTCCACTCTTAGCCTCAATAACGGCGCATGGGAGGGAACATGTTGGTGATGATGATAAGAACGAAAGTTCTTCTGTCACCTTTTCCGTAGTTGCTGAACAATCTCAAGAGCCCCTCGTTGGTGCTGTGATACATTGCGAAGGCTTGTCAACTCCCGTTGTCACGGATATTAATGGTCGTTGTGTGGCTAAGTTCAAACATCCTGTAACTCGCATAAAGGTTTCGGTCTCTTATATAGGTTACAAGAACTTGTCACGCTTGATAGTTGTCCCTTCTGACGGGCAAGTGGTCTTGACGTTGAAAGACGACTCTAAGCAGTTGGATAATGTGACGATTACAGCCTTGAAAGGACATACCACTGTCCTACAACAATCGGCATCAATTAGTCAAGAGGTATTAGAGAAAGGCGGTGCAACCTCACTAGCCAAACTACTTGAGACAGTGCCTGGCGTGAGTTCAATTAGCACGGGAAATACGATCGCCAAACCTGTTATTCAAGGTATGCATAGTAGTCGAATCCTATTGATGAACAATGGAGTTCGACTCGAAAGTCAGAGCTGGGGAGCCGATCATGCGCCCGAGTTAGACTATACGGGATCGAGTATGGTTGAGGTAGTCAAGGGTGCCGAGTGCATTCGTTATGGCTTTGGTGCGATGGGCGGAGTTGTTCTCTTGAATGATGCTCCACTACCTTATGGAAACAAGAAGACCATGGTGAGCGGTAATGTCAATATGGGATATGACACCAACGCAAGGGGCTTTAGCGGTTCAGGTAGTATAGAAGCAGGACACAAGAACATCGGTCTGCGCCTACATGGAATGTACACAAAAGGCGGTGATTATCGCACTGCCGATTACGTCTTAAACAATACTGGTTATAACACAATAAGCCTCTCTGCGCTTGCAGGATATCAAGGGAGAAAGGTGACAGCGACGCTCTTCTCGAGTATTTATTACCAACGAAGTGGAATCTATTATGCTAGTAAGATATCCGATTTGAACCAACTCCTCAAACGCTTCGAGTATGGACGTCCAGACCCAGAGACCGTTAAGCCCTTCTCATATAGCATTAAGCCGCCCTTCCAGCAGTCGCAACATGTAACGCTGAAAGGCGAATTGAAGTGGGATATTAACGCTTATCACCGTCTCGACTTCACCCTTTCTTTCCAAGAGAACTTGCGTCAGGAGTTTGAAAATAGGAAGAAGGTGCAATGGAGTTGGATACCTGTTCAGGACTTGATATTGAAGACTTATAAGTTTGATGTGCTCTGGCATGCTAAGTGGAAACGATGGAACATGACCACAGATGCAGGCTTATCTAATACCTATCAAACGAACTTCAACTATCCAGGAACTAAACAACCAGCCTTCGTTCCGAACTTCGCTGCCCTCTCAATGGGTGGTTACTTCTTGCATAAGGCAGAGTTTGGTCGATTGCAATGTGCCTTGGGTATGCGTTATGACTTCCGTGTGATGTCGGTGAATGGATATAGTAGTTTGAGTAATTACACTTACTATGATGACTTCAAGTTGTATAGTAACTTCACCATGAGTCTGGCATCTCATTACCAGTTGACAGACCTTTGGGACATTCGAGCTAACATTGGTTGGTCATGGAGACCACCTGATATTAACGAGTTATATGCCATTGGCTTGCAGGATGGTTCTTACTGGGTAGTGGGCAATAAGAATCTTGCCAGCGAGCGAGGATACAAACTCGTGGTAGGTACAAGATACCGCAATGCGTGGTTGTCAGTAGAGCCGAGCTTCTTCTTACAGCGCATTAATAGCTACATCTATGACCACATTGGCGAAGGCAAAGACCGCTTCCATAACCATCCGAGTGGTAAGTATCCTAAGTTCATCTACGATCAGGACGATGTGAAACTATATGGTGGTGATATTGAGGCAACGCTTAAACCTTTGCAAGGACTCACCTTTGTGGGTAAAGGAGAATGGATGTTCGCACGCAATCTGACGCATAACGACTGGCTACCTTTTATGCCTTCCGATCGTTACGGACTATCATCTACCTACGAGCGAGGACTTACGAAGGATGATAAATATCATGGTTCGTTGTCGTTATCGGGTATTTATGTGACAAAGCAAACCCGCTTTGACCCTGATAAGGATCTAGTTCCTGACTCGCCACCTGCTTACTTCCTTCTGAATGGTACAGCCGAGTTGCGTATCAAACTACAGCAACGAAGAGAATTGAAGTTTATGCTTGTGGGTGAAAACATCCTTAACGCATTATATAAGGAGTACACTGATCGGTTCCGTTACTACGCCCATGAGCGTGGAGCCAACTTCTCCTTACGTACATTGTTTAAGTTCTAATCAATCGAAAAGTATATGAAACGAAATAGAAACATACTATCGCTACTTGCCATAATGCTAATGGGACTCCTGTTCGGGAGTTGTTCCAACGATCAAGTAGACGACTTCTTCAAGAAGATAGTACAGGCTCCGCCCTCATCAATAGAGCGTGATGTGAAGGGACATGAACAGATTTATGCTGTCCACGCCATCCTTAGAATGGGGTATAAAGGGGGCATGATTGGTGTCGGACCAGATGGTAATGACTCGCTCACAGCCTATAACACCTATCATGTGGTGAGTCCGGAAACAATGTTACCCATTATGCAGGAGATTGATATCACACGTGATGATGATGGGCAGATGACCATTACTACCGAGCGTAATTGCTTTGATGTGATAGCGTCAGACAATATCTATTACGGTTTAGAACTCAAGTATTATGACCGCAACGGAATGCTTATCAATCATCAATTCTCGGGCTATCCTTTCACGAAAGATAAGGAAGGTTACAGCATACCAGACGAGGATAACGCCACCTTACTGGTGCATCAACACTTCTTTGGAGTAGGTAACTCGTCATTGGATCAAGAGGTATCTACGGGTACAGGAAACGCCGAACGCAAGAAAGGAATACAGTTGGCTTATCCACGTTCGTTGGCTGATTCGCCCACGTATTACGACCGATACACCTTTAGGGAGAAAGCTGGTGCAGCGGAGATGGCTAGTAAATTCTCTACGTCGAACATCTTTGCTCCAGAGAACTTCCAGCTCGGTAAGAATGAAGTGAGCTATCAGCCAGACCTCGCCTGGAAGGCTATTGAACTATCAGGTAAGCCTGATGCTTTGAAACCCCATACCTTTGATGGGAAGAGTTATAGGCTCTACAAGACAATAGATCAGACCCTCCTTAACAAGATAACACCGGAACTCTTCACCTATGAATACCGTGACACCGACCCTGTGGAGGAGGAGCTTGGCAAGCTATTCACCGAAGTTTATAACGATGACTTCATCGATCCCGATACCGAGTCGCCCCGACAACGCTACGGACACACCGTGGGGCTGTTAAGGCAGAAGCGCAGTCTGGATGTTGGATCAGACTTAGACAGGCTCGGTTTTAAGGGTGTTATGCAGTTCCATCGGGCTAATGTTGCATTCCAATTACAGGTTCGCATTTGTCATATATTGAATAAGGGACAACAGCACACAGGCGAGTCTGAGAAGCCAGCGAAGTATTGCAACACGAATAATAGTGAGGGTGCTTTCCTCTGGGCATTCAATGAGATACAGCCAGGATGGGACAGTTTCGATATTGATTATCCCTTGTCAGTGCGCATTATCGCTGATGTGAAGGATGGCGAAGAGAAGTGTTATGAAGACGTGAAGCGTTTCTATTCAGGTGTAGAGAAGGCGCAGCTGTGGCGGATGTTGACCCATCCACAGGATTACTTCACGCAATATAGACAGAATATAGTATTGATGTAAAAGAAGAAAGGACTAATAGTAATGAAAAAGATAATCAAGAGTATTCTCCTGCTCGTTGCTGTTCTAGGCTTGTGTACGTCATGTGACGACTTCGTCTTTGGCAATGTGCATGTTGATTATAACGATAATCCACTAGCGGCGAAAGGCGTTGCGCACAGTGGTGCCGATCGTTATGTTGATAGCTTATCGAAGGTGAAAGTATCGGGCGAAATGGCTAATCCTGATGCAGATGGAGCCTTTAAGGATTGGGCTACATGCCTTGCCATGTTCAAGGAAGGTCACTCGCATGGTGATGGCATGATGCACGGCAACTTTGTTTATCAGAATGCTCCATGGAAGCAAGAGGAGTTTGTGCTCATACATAACAATGCGGGCAAGTGGCCAACGGTAGAGGTTCAACGGAAGAGTACGGTGACCTATCTCGAACAGAACGATGGGAAGCAAGGTCCTGACTATATTCGTATCATTGGCGGAAAGCTGAAGCGATGGGGATTGTGCCTCTATTTCTTCAATAAGGAGGGCAAGCTCATGAATGACGAGATACTCAATCACTCGGATGAATATCAGATATTCTTCACCGTGAGTGAGGTGGATGACAAGGGAAACCCGTATGAAGTGATGGATTGCCGAGGCACGTGGAAGCCTAAGAAGGATAAGTTCGGCGATTGGATGAAGGGCGGAACGATAGATACCACACCTGTCCCTTCACCGCTCTTTGCCAATACCTCGACATGGAAAGAGCGTGCGGCTCTGACACCAAAGATATTCGAATATACCTATCGTGACACGTGGATTCAAGACGCAATGGCTGATGGTGCACGCGAGTTATTCAATCAGCGACTGCTACCTCCACTCACTCGTGAGGATGCCGATTGGGCTGTTGCACCTTATGATCAGGATAGAGTAGGACTCAAGGGGCACTTCAATTTCGATATAGATGCCGATGAGAACGATGCATTACATCAGGAGTGGCCGTTAGAGATAACCCGTAGGCAAGATCCCGCAACAGGTGAGGCTGGGCGATATACTCGTCCGTCTTATCTCCTTCCGAAGTTCTATCTGTCGGTGCGCGTGATGAAATGTCCGAAGGGCAAGAAGGCTCTTATTCCTAAAGAGGAGTATCTCAACCGCCATTCCACCTATGTGTTCCGTAGCCCATTCATCTGTTCGGAGGCTTATAACCCTGATGAACCGAAGGAATACGGGGCTGATTCTGAATGGAAGGAACTATTCCGCTTCAACATACCTATTAAGGTCTTTTGCAGTAGCTTCGATACTGATCCAACGACAATCGACCCTAACGACCCGTTGTACTTCTATATGGGGCATGAGATAGGACTAGCCTCGGCGGATGCGATGGAGGCTGCTCAGAATGTGCAAACACATGGTATTGGAGGTGGAGCTGGCTTTGGTAACTGGTTCTTATAATAAGAGGTTGAATCGGAGGAAATGCTATGCGCCAATCGTCCCAGCCTATGAGACTCACAGTTTCAGTACATGAAACGCAGGGTTTCAATATATGGAACGCACCGTTTCAATACATGGAACGCACCGTTTCAATACATGGAACGCAGGGTTTCAATACATGGAACGCTAAGTACCATTCGCTGGTAATGTTGCAAACAATATATTTAAAGAGTATAAACAGATAAGATAATTGAGTGAGATGATACATAAGAAGATAATAACCTACCTGCTGTTGAGCCTGATACTCACATGTTTCGGTAGCTGTACACGTAATGAGATGCCGGTGAAACAGTCTACTTCTAAGACGAAGTTAGACCATCTGATCATAAAAGAAGTGTTTTACGTTGGGCATTACTGGTATCGTGATGTCAGGGCATGGGGTATGAAGAATCAGAATCAGATGTATAATGATGACCAATACATCGCTATCTTTAATCCGACCAATGAGGTGAAGTATTTGGACGGACTGGCGTTGTGTGTCAATGCCATCGACCCTAGTAGGGCGATTCAGTTTGCTCCGAAAGACGACTTTGTCAATCGTTATTATGGTGCATCGGGCATCTCTTATTTCCCTGGTAAGGGTGCGGATTATCCCGTAAAGCCTGGTCAGACCATCATTGTGGCTAAGTATGCGATTGACCATAAGGCGCAGTTTGAGTCAGAACTGGAAGGCGAGGACTTGAGTATGTATGGTGGGCTGGATGACTTCCTGGACTTGAGTAAAGCCGACTTTGAATGGACAAACATCAACTATGACCCCGGACAGAAGAACAATCCGAACGTACCTGATATGTGTGCTATCCTCACATCTACCGACGCCAGCGGTAATATCGGATCTTCTTATGACTTCTCTCGTGTGTCTGAAAGCAACGGTATAGCCTTGATAAAACTCCCGTGGACACCAGAGGAATTCAAGAAGAACTATGCCGAAACAAAGGATAGCAAAGGTTATCTGCATTATATCACCGTCACCAGTAGTGCTCACGGCGATTTCTATGCCATAGAAGTACCCTTCGAGTGCGTCATTGATTGTATAACGATTTGTCCGCGTCGTATGTTCCAAATGCGCCCCAGTAAGCTCGATCGTGGTTATAATGCCGTGACAGATGTGTCTTTCTCAAGTATGAAGAAGGGCGATTACCCCATTTATTCTGGTCTTTCATTGCAAAGGAAGTGGGATGGAAAGAAGTATGTAGACGATAACAATACCACAGCCGACTTTGAAGTGAAGCGCGCCTCATTGTCGAGGAAGAAGTAAGAGAGCGTTCACATAGTTGGGTTACAAACGTCATAGGGACAGACGAAATCGTCTGTCCCTATGCTGTATATGGGTATTTCTTTCAGAACGAATAAGGGCTACGCTTTTCAGGTATGGCTGACTCTACACCAAGCCATCGAGTTGTTTCTTCAAGTCCTTCAGTTGGTCGCGAACAGAGAAGAGCGTTTCCATAACCTTCTGACTCTTTTCAACTCCATTGCGGTTCTCTTGTAACATCTTGCGGGCAGCTGCAATCTTGAAACCACGCACCTTCACAAGGTTGTAGATAACCTTTATTTGTTCGATATCTTTCTCTGTATATTGGCGCACACGATTGCCTGTTGTCTTAGGACGAAGGTGTGGAAATTCAGTCTCCCAATATCTCAGCAGACTCTCCGAAACGTTTATTTGTTGCGCTACTTCCTTTATCGAATAATACAATTTATGCGGATTCTCTGCCATATCTCGTTTCTTTTAATTCAGTTGTTTATGTGGTTATGCTGATGAAACACCTTTACACTCCCACGATGGTAAATAAGATTTTGTGTATTCAACAGCTTAATTGCTTGCAAAAATACGCAAAAGTCAGTATCTTTGCAACACTTTTAGGTAGAAAATTGAATTAAATATATAATAAAGATGATGACTGCAAATGAAATCCGCGACTCCTATTTGAAGTTCTTTGAGTCGAAGGGACATGTTATCGTACCGTCTGCCCCAATGGTTATCAAGGACGACCCTACGCTGATGTTTACGAATGCTGGTATGAACCAGTGGAAAGATATTATCCTTGGAACAAAGGAACCAGAACCACGCCGACGTACTGACTCACAGAAGTGTTTGCGTGTTAGTGGTAAGCATAACGACTTGGAAGAAGTGGGGCGTGATGCTGCTCTCAGTCACCATACTATGTTTGAGATGTTGGGTAACTGGAGCTTTGGCGATTACTTCAAGGAAGGTGCTATTGATTACGCTTATGAATATCTTGTAGATGTGTTGCATCTTGACCCTAAAGACCTTTATGTAACGGTTTTTGAAGGTGATAAGGCAGAAGGTATCTCACGTGATGATGAGGCTGCTAGCTACTGGGAGAAGCATTTCCCAAAGAACCATATCGTAAATGGTAATAAGCATGATAACTTCTGGGAAATGGGTGACACAGGCCCTTGCGGTCCTTGTTCGGAGATTCATATCGACTTCCGTTCAGAGGAAGAGAAAGCTAAGGTGCCTGGAGAGGAACTTGTTAATAAGGATCACCCACAGGTGATTGAGATATGGAACATCGTCTTCATGCAGTTTAATCGTAAAGCTGATGGTAGCCTTGAGCCATTGAAGATGCACGTTATTGATACGGGTATGGGCTTCGAGCGTTTGGTTCGCTTGATGCAAGGTAAGAACTCTAACTATGATACCGATATCTTCACACCAGTAATAGAAGAGATCGAGCGCCTATCTGGTAAGAAGTATAACCACACCTTCCCAGAAGGTCCTAATGGTGAAGGTATCAACGATGAGCAGAAGGTAGACATCGCAATGCGTGTTGTTGCCGATCACTTGCGTGCCGTTGCTTTCTCTATTGCTGATGGTCAGTTGCCAAGCAATGCAAAGGCTGGTTATGTTATCCGTCGTATCCTTCGCCGTGCTGTGCGTTATGCTTACACTTTCCTTGATCAGAAGGAGGCTTTCATGTATAAGCTAATCAATGTTTTGGTACATGAGATGGGCGTTGCTTATCCTGAACTTACAGCACAACGTGAACTGCTTGGTCGTGTGATGAAGGAAGAGGAAGATTCTTTCTTGCGCACATTGGATAAGGGTATCACATTGCTCAATGGTGCAATGGATGAATTGAAGGCACATGGCAAGACCGAACTTGATGGTAAGGAAGCCTTCCGCTTGTTTGATACATACGGCTTCCCACTCGACTTGACCGAACTTATCTGCGGTGAGAATGGTTATACCGTTGATGAGAAGCAATTCAATGAAGAGATGGAACAGCAGAAAGCACGTGCTCGCAATGCTGCTCTTGTTGAGAATGGTGACTGGGAGATTGTACGTGAAGGCGAACAGGAATTCGTTGGTTACGATTATACAGAGTACGAATGTCATATTCTCCGTTATCGTAAGGTGACACAGAAGAAGAATAGTTTCTATGAGATTGTACTCGATTATACCCCATTCTATGGTGAGATGGGTGGACAGGTAGGCGATCAAGGTGTGCTTGTCAACGAGGATGAGACTATCAATGTCATTGATACCAAGCGTGAGAACAACCAAAGCATCCATATTGTCAAGGAATTGCCAAAGGATGTTGAGGCTGAATTCATGGCATGTATTGATACAGATAAGCGTGATGCGTCAGCAGCTAATCATACTGCAACCCACTTGCTTGATTATGCTTTGAAGCAAGTTCTTGGTGAGCATGCCGAGCAGAAAGGTTCATACGTAAGTCCTGACACGCTCCGTTTCGATGTTTCTCACTTCCAGAAGATAACCGATGAGGAACTTCGCCAAGTAGAGAAACTAGTCAACGAGATGATTCGTAAGGATTATCCTCTTGACGAGCATCGTGATACACCAATGGAGGAAGCAAAGGAAATGGGTGCAGTAGCTCTCTTCGGTGAGAAATATGGCGACAAGGTTCGTGTTGTACGCTTCGGTCCTAGTTGCGAGTTCTGTGGTGGTATTCATGCTAAATCTACAGGTCGCATCGGTTTCTTTAAGATTGTAGGTGAAAGTAGCGTTGCTGCAGGCGTTCGTCGTATTGAAGCAATGACTGGCGAAACTTGCGAGAATGCAATCTATGCACTTGAAGATACATTGCGCGACTTGAAGGCAATGTTCAACAATGCTAAGGATCTTAAGGCAGTTCTCACCAAGTTTGTTGAAGAGAATGATGCGATGAAGAAGGAGGTTGAGCGTTTCCGTGCGCAAGCAGTTGACCGTGCAGCGAAATCATTGGTAGAACGTGCAGAAACATTGAATGGTGTACATGTTGTTAAGGCAGTGCTCCCAGTAGATCCTGCTTCTGCTAAGGATATCGTCTTCAAGGTTCGTGAAGCATTACCAGAAAATCTCGTTTGCGTATTAGGTTCCGTACATGAGAATCGTCCACAGCTTTCAATCATGCTCAGTAATGATATGGTGAAAGAGCACGACTTAAATGCAGGAAAAGTAATTCGTGAAGCTGCCAAACTCATTAAGGGTGGCGGTGGCGGTCAGCCACATTATGCACAAGCAGGTGGTAAAGATGCCGATGGTATCAATGCTGCTGTTGAAAAGGTAATAGAGTTACTTAGTTTGTAAACTGGGAGCCTTTTATCCCTAATCAGTCTCATCCCCGCAACAAGAAAAGAGGTGGGGATGAGACTTTTTTCTTCTTTTCCTTGCTCCTTTCATTTTATCTTCTTACCTTTGCCGCCGTGAAACAGTTAGCAATGACATATCAAGTGAACGAAGTACTGCAAAGAATTATCGAATTCTTTGCATCTTTTTGCACTTTATCTTTGGTCAATCCAAATAATTTGCTAACACACACACACACACACACTATATGCGCACCTAGCGTACAATAACACATTTTTTCTTCTCGCATACGCGCGCGCGAAGCGTGCCGTAACCCCTGTAAACAAAGGACTTCTAGGAGTTTCCTTTGTTCGCTTTTTTATGCCCTTTTGTGAACTCAATTTAGAGCAAAATAAGAACGAAATAACAACTATTTTAATCAAGAAAGTTATGAGAAAAGAACAAACTAAGAGGGATTACTCTGCACCTAGTTGTATGATAATCCAAATGAACGAGACCACTAATCTGATGGTCACGTCTTTCCCAAGTCAGCATAGACCAGGGCATCATGGCAGTGTAATCTCAAGTGCAAAGGCTTCAATGCTATGGGACGAAGACGAGGGAGAGGACGAGGACGAAGAGAGCCCTATCATGGAAAGGCTTACAGAGAGTTATTAATGAACAGAACAAAGTAAGGAAGAAAACAATGAGACTACATTCATTCACCGCACGACTAAAGTCTTTGGCTTTCGTGTTTGGTATAGCCACGGCTTTTACATCCTGCGCTAACGAGGATGTAACACAGAACCCAACGAACTCCAATGAGGAAAACGACAAGAATATCACTATCTTTGTGGCAGGTGACGAGACAAAGACTCGCACATCACTAGATTATAGCAGCGGTAACTTCTATTGGGAGGAAGACGACTATATTTATGTCAAGGATGATGATGGCATATTGCGGAGAAGCAGAAATGCCCCAACCAGCAAGGTCGCTGCTTTTAAATATATGGTACCGGGTAAGTTTACCGCAAGTGCAAGCTATAAAGTTTATTATTTGGGTAAGAATAGTAACTTTGTTGATAGAAAAGTAACAATCTCTGCGATTCAAATACAAGCGAAGCCTGACAATACAGAGCACTTTGGTACATCTGGTGACTATGGAACTGCTATGGCAACAAAGGTGGCAGGCAAGCAACAGTTTGCTTTTGAATTAGAGCATCAGCCAGCTTACCTAGTCTTCCTGCCTTATACAAGTAACACAATTCTGAATAAATGCTACTTGACAAAGGTCGAAGTAATCTCTGATAACGATATAGCAGAGACTTATACTGTCAACACTAGCACGGACAACTTGAAAATTTCTGCAGGTGGTAAGAAGATCACCTTGATCACAGGAGGCAACGGTAGCAATCCCTACGGCTTTCTTTTAACCAACAGTGTTCCTAGCCTAACTACTAACGGAGCTTACATGATCATCAAGCCAGGATCCCATATTTTAAAGGTACGTTACTGGGTAAAAGATATAGTAACCCATGTAGAGGGTACTATCACAAAGTCGCTACCTTCTACAAACTACGCCTCAAACACCTACTACGATGTGACCGCCAACCTCAATGTACGTGATTACGATGGTAATTACTATATGTGGGATGCACAGGATCAATATTGGAAGGGTCATGAATGGAATCTCGGTGGTAGTCAGCCAATACTCAATTATAATCTTTTTGGTGCTACCACATCCAATGACTACGCTTATAACAATAGTGACCCACGTTATTATAATAAAACAAATTTTGGACCTGGCATAAGTAATCCAGCTACCCACACTCCATGTAAAGACCTTCCAAATGCTAACGAGATGTCTTGGTACGTAATGTATGGTGACCCACGTTGGGATGGTGATGAAGTATGGACTACTATGGGGCATTTATATAAAGGTGGCATGTGGCTTAAGAAGAAGTCTGTGTTGATAGCAGAGGGGCATTACAACACAGAGAAATCTGCAGATGGGACAACTGATCTGCGTACAACACGGAAGGGCGGCTACAGCAACACCAACAGTATTATTGACAGTTCAGGTCTCCCTTCTGCAGCCGATGCCAGCAACTATTTTTACCTGCCCACTTTGGGTAACTACTACTCTGGTAAGCTGCTCAACGTTGGCAGCATCGGCTGCTATTGGTCATCTAGTGCTGTTCCAATGATAAGCGGCTATGTTCCGATTAACAGCAACATTGACAAACTCGCATACTGCTTAAACATCGGCAGAAGTTACGTCGGAGTGAGTAACAATACTCGTGATCTCGGGTTTAGGGTAGGTATGTTTGAATGATCCTTATTGTCCTTCGTAGTCTGTTTTGTACCCAACGAAGAACTCTAATCGTACCCAGCGAAGAAGTACAATTGTACCCAGCGAATGGGTAGGGGTCTACCCAACGGGCAGGGTACGATGCTACCCAGCAGCTGGGTACAAGGTGACCCAACCGCTGGGTATAAAAAATATGAAAAAGATCAATGTAATGTTGATATATAGTATCTAATGTTTAATTAAAAACTTAAAGAAAATGCTAGAATTCAAAGTTGCGCCTCGTAAGGCGACAATGGGAAAAATGAAGGGTAAGACGGTGTATATTGCCGTACCGAAAGGTCAACAGAAGATCTCGCCCGAAATGGTGTTGGAACGCATTGTCCGTGAAACCTCATTAACAGAGGGGGATGCACGGAATGTGATAATCACGCTTCGTAACCTTATCTTGGACTGTGCTCGCATGGGAACAGGCTTAGACCTCGGCGACATCTTCTCTTTGCGTGTGAATGTGCCCTCAAAGATGGAGGAAAACGAAAGGGATGTGTGTGCAAAGAGTCTCAAAGCTCCGAGGTTGACATTGACATGGAAGAGTCCAGTGCGCAAGGCGTTAAAGGAGTTGCAGGTGGATGTGGATAATCCTGCGAGGAAGAAAGGAAAATTAGAAAATGAGGAGGAGAAGAAAAAGAAAGAAGAAGAGAATGAGAATGGAGGTCCGCAAGTAGGGTAGAGAGCCCCCCTTCCAACTCCCCCTCCAGTAGGCTACTCTTTATACATATCTCTGTTTAACAAAAAACATTTAAAAAGAGGAAGAGTAGCCTACAAGGAGGGGGAGTACCTAACGGGGTGATCCTTTCTGTTAAAAAAGGAGCACATGTTAGAATAGAGTACGCTAGTTCATGAGACAGAGTAACTCTGATAACACATTCTTAGAAAGGAACAAGTACATATCTTTCAATGACATACGTTGAAAAACAAGAAAAAATTTAATTATTAGATATAATTATAGTATCAGTTTTTAAACTATCTAATAGCAAATAAGAACTTTTTCTTATCATACGAAATTCTGTTAGATTCTCTTTGGTGGGAGAGTCTTCTATTGAAAGATTTTGATATCCAAATATAAATACCAAAATAACTCCCA
>ERZ773044.280-NODE-280-length-25583-cov-130.11_pt1 | contig 25583 bp, 27 predicted proteins | sample MGYA00511897_ERZ773044 | MGnify/ENA primary metagenome ERZ773044 (study PRJEB29015, sample SAMEA2738116) | human oral metagenome | biome: human oral; feature: human-associated habitat; material: saliva | place: China | collected 2170 ...
GGGGACAGGGCGCGGGCTTTCATGACCCTGATGGTACTCACGGTCTCACACCCGGGCGGTGTCTCGGCCCATCTTCCAGGCGGCCCCGCCCAGGAAGACGCCGAGCCAGGTCAGCACGTTGACCACCCACCACCAGGAGAAGGTCTCGGCGCCCATGGGCCACAGCGCCAGGTTGTGCAGCCCGTACATGGGGGTGAAGCTGCCGATGCGATCCATGGTGGAGCCTGGTGTCAACGGGATGAACATGCCGCCGAGGAAGGCGAGCAGGGCCATGAGCGGGCCGACGACCTGCATGGCGTTGTCCGAGGGTAGGAGGTAGCCGACGAACAGTCCGAAGGCGACGAAGACCAGGGAGCCCAGCCAGATGATGAGGGCCGAGGTGATCCAGACCTTCGCCGGCATCTGCGCGTGTCGCACGGGGCCGCAGGCGTAGACGGCGCCGATGGCCAGGGCGCTGATGAGCATCCCTACGATCGCCTTGGCGGTGATGTAGGCGATGGGCTTCAGCGGCGTCAGACGCAGCTGGCGGCTCCAGCCTGAGGCCCGCTCGGTGCTCACGGCCGCGCCGGCCCCGGTGGTGGTCATGAGGGCGCCGTACAGGGCCATGCCGATCATCATGTTGGCCACGACATTGCCGTTGCCGTAGGGCGTGGCCGAGTAGTCGGTGGTGGTGAACATGAGGAAGAAGGCCACCGGAAGAACGATCGAGAAGATGACGGAGCGACGGTTGCGCAGGCGGCGGCGCACCTCGAGTGACAGCAGGGGAAGGCTCAACCCTCCTAGCGGGGGCGCGGTCCGGGAGGACAGATCGAGGCGCTTGACAACTGATGAGGCGGAGGAGGACGAGGAAGACTGAGAAGAGGACATTGCGGTTCCGGTTGAGGTAGTGGGCGGAAGGGTGACGGTGCTGCTGGGGCGGACGGAACGGCTCATGCTGACGCTCCGGCACTGGGGGTGGAGGCGCTGTCGCTGGTCAGGGCCATGAAGGCGTCCTCCAGGCCTCGGCTGGTGATCTCCAGGTCCTGGGCGAGGTGCTCACTGAGGAGGAGCGCGGCCACGGCGTCGGTATCGGTCGAGCTCAGGGTGAGCGAGCTGCCCAGGATCTCGACGTCGTGGACCTGCCCGCGGATCTGCGGATCGGTCAGGGCGTCGCGCAGCCTTCCGGGAGCGCAGGTCAGGGTGGCCCTCAGGGAGCGGCCGCTCACGGAGGCGCGGATCTCCGCGGCGGTGCCGTCGGCGATGATGCGCCCATGACGCATCAGGACGATCCGGTCGGCGAAGGCGTCGGCCTCCTCAAGGTAGTGCGTGGCGAAGACGATGGTGCGCCCGCGCTCGGCATCGGCGTGGATGGCCTCCCAGAAGCTGCGGCGCCCCTCGACGTCCATGCCTGTGGTCGGCTCATCGAGGATGAGCAGTGCCGGATCGCTGACGAGCGCCATGGCGAAGCGCAGGCGCTGCTGCTGGCCTCCGGAGCACTTCTTGACGATGCGCGAGGCGAAGTCGGTGACGCCGGCGCGGCGCATGGCGTCCTCGGCATCGATTCGATGGGAGAAGAGGCTCGCCGTCAGCTGCACCGTCTCACGCACGGTGATGTCGGGCAGGAGGCCGGCGGTCTGCATGACTGCGGCGACCAGGCCCCGGTCGACCGCCTGGCGCGGGCTCATCCCGAAGACTCTCGCATCGCCGCTGGTAGGGCGGCTCAGTCCCAGGATCATGTCGATCGTCGTCGTCTTGCCCGCACCGTTGGGGCCCAGGAGGGCGACGACTTCGCCGGGGCTGATGGTCAGGTCGACACCGTCGACGGCGGTGACGTCACCGAAGGACTTGTGCAGATCGGTCAGTCGGACGGCGTCCAAACGGTCTGTTCGAGGGGCTTCCGAGACGGAGGCATCCCGGCTGCTCCGAGGCGTTGCTGTGCTCATGGCTCAAGACTCGCCCCGTGTCGGCTGCGGTCCATGGCCCATCGGTCACTACTTGCTCATGACATATCTCAGGGGTCGGCGAGTCGTGAAATACCTTGGAATACCGGGAGAAAGCCCTTGCTCGGACTGGGGGAGGGCGTCACGGCGAATCGGGGACTTCAGGCATGACGCATCCGAGGTCGCCGACCGGGGAGTGTGGGCTCAGTCCCGGTCCGGGCGCGGGGGAGAGGACTGGCCCGTCTTGCCGCTATCCTGGGTCGCAGTCAGCGGAGTCGCCATGGCTCACGGCCATGGATGTTCCTCCCTCACCCGCCCTGAAGTCTCCCGACCAACGCGCCCGACGGCGCCAGGAAGGACCATCGCGTGTTCGGCAACCTCTCCGATCGCATCACCGCCTCCTTCAACCAGCTGCGCGGCAAGGGTCGTCTCACTGAGGCCGACGTCAACGCCACGGTCACCGAGATCCGCCGTGCTCTCCTGGAGGCCGACGTCGCCCTGCCCGTGGTGCGCGCCTTCACCGCAGCGGTGCGCGAGAAGGCGGTCGACGCCGCCCGCTCCCAGGCCCTCAACCCGGGCCAGCAGGTCGTCAAGATCGTCAACGAGGAGCTCATCGAGGTCCTGGGAGGCCAGACCCGGGAGATCCACTGGGCCGACCGCGGCCCCACGATCATCATGCTCGCCGGTCTCCAGGGCGCCGGTAAGACCACCCTGGCCGGAAAGCTCGGACGCTGGCTGCGCGACCAGGGCAAGCGCGTCCTGCTGGTGGCCTCCGACCTTCAGCGCCCCAACGCCGTGACCCAGCTGAGCGTCGTCGCCGAGCGCGCCGGGGTGCACGTGTGGGCGCCCGAACCCGGCAACGGCGTGGGCGACCCGGTGGCGGTGGCCCGCTCCGGCGTCGAGCACGCGCGCACCAACGGCTATGACGTCGTCGTCGTGGACACCGCCGGCCGCCTGGGCGTTGACGCCGAGATGATGGACCAGGCGATCCGCATCCGCGACGCCGTCTCCCCCCACGAGATCCTCTTCGTCCTGGACGCCATGGTCGGTCAGGACGCCGTCAACACCTCGGTAGCCTTCCGGGACGGCGTCGGCTTCACCGGCGTGGTCCTCTCCAAGCTCGACGGCGACGCGCGCGGCGGTGCGGCCCTGTCCGTGCGCGGCGTCACCGGCGCCCCGGTCCTGTTCTCCTCCACCGGTGAGGGCCTGACCGACTTCGAGCGCTTCCATGCCGACCGCATGGCCTCGCGCATCCTGGACATGGGTGACCTGCTCACTCTCATCGAGCAGGCCGAGCGGACCCTGGACCGCCAGGAGGCTGAGGACGCCGCCGCCAAGCTCGCCAAGGGAACCTTCACCCTGGACGACTTCCTGGGGCAGCTGCGCCAGATCCGCAAGATGGGCTCCATGAAGAAGCTCCTGGGCATGATGCCCGGCATGGGGCAGATGCGTGAGGCCCTGGACAACTTCGATGAGCGCGAGGTCGACCGCATCGAGGCGATCGTGTGCTCCATGACGCCCGCCGAGCGCAAGGACCTGTCCATCCTCAACGGCTCTCGCCGCAGCCGTATCGCCAAGGGCTCGGGGACCACGGTCCAGGCCGTCAACGAGCTCGTGGACCGCTTCGAGCAGGCCAAGAAGATGATGGAGGCCATGGCCTCCGGCGGCATGGGCGGACTCGGTGAGGGCGGTCCTATGCCCGGCATGGGGTCGCTGCCCGGCATGGGCAAGCACTCCAAGGCCCGTCAGGCCCCCAAGGCCAAGCGCGGCAAGGGCGGCAAGAAGGGGCGCAGCGGCAACCCCGCCAAGGCCGCCCGTCAGGCCAAGGAGGCGGCGGCCGCCAAGCAGGCGAAGATCGAGGGAGGACAGGGGGCTGCGCCCGCAGCTGGCTCCTCCTTCGGGCTCGGGGGCGGCCAGGGCGATGCCTCCGGCTACGGGATCATGCCTCAGGCCCAGCCACAGGCCCAGGCCGGCGCACAGCCCTCGGGCGACGACGTCGCCGACGCCATGAGCGCCCTGCCTGAGGACCTGCGCCGCCACCTCGGGCTGTAGTAGAAGCCAGGCCCGCTTACAGCCAGCCGTTGGTCTCGGCGGTGCGGGCCGCCTCGGTGCGGTTGCGGGCGTGGGTCTTGGCGATCGCCGAGGACAGGTAGTTGCGCACCGTGCCCTCGCCCAGGCTCAGCCGCGTCGCGATCTCTCGGGCGTCCGCACCCGTGGCCGCCGCCAGCAGAACCTCCTTCTCCCGCTCGGTGAGAGGGTTCGGCCCGAGCAGTACCGACTCCTGGGCGAGCTCGGGGTCGATGACCCGCAGGCCCGCATGAACTTTGCGGATCGCCTCGGCCAGCGCCTCGGGCGGGGTGTCCTTGACGATGAAGCCCGCTGCTCCCGCCTCCATGCCCCGTGAGAGGTAGCCCGGGCGACCGAAGGTCGTCACGATGAGGCACCGGCACGGCAAATCCGAGCCGACGACCTCGGCGGTCGCCGCCAGCCCGTCGCGCCCCGGCATGTCGATATCCACCAGGGCCACGTCCACGGCGTGCTTACGCACGGCGTCCAGGACCTCGTCGCCCCGCCCCACCTGGGCCACGACCTTTAGATCACTCTCGAGCCCCAGGAGCGTCGCCAGAGCACCGCGCACGAGGGCCTGGTCATCGGCGATGAGCACACGGATCGGGCTCACGGCAGCCTCACCTCCAGTCTGGTCCCGCCGGTCGTCACGCCAGCGGAGTCTGTCATGCCGGCGCCGGATGAGTCAGTGCGACCGGTGAGCGGACTGGTCATGGTGAGCGAACCGCCCTCCTGCTCACAGCGGGAGCGCAGGCCTGCCAACCCGTTGCCGGGCTGGTCACCGGCCAGGCCGACACCGTCGTCGCTCACCCGCAGCAGCCCCGGCTCCAGATGTACCGTCACAGTGGCCGCCTGCGCGTGCCGGACGACGTTCGTGGTGGCCTCACGCAGGGCCCAGGCCATGAGGGCACGCTGACGCTCAGGAATGTCCTGGGCGCTGCCGGTCATATCCAGACGGATCCGGGCCGCGCTCAAGGCGGTACGCGTGGCCTCCATCTGGCTGTCCAGGTCCGGGGACCGCAGGCGTGTCACCGTGGAGCGCACGTCGGCAAGGGCTCCACGGGCCAGGGTGATGACCTCGTCGAGCTCCCGGGAGGCGGCGGCCGGGTCACGCTCGATGAGCCGGCGGGCGACCTCGGCCTTGAGAGTGAGCACCGTCAAGGAGTGCCCCAGGATGTCGTGGACGTCGCGCCCGAGCGCCTCTCGCTGGGAGACGAGGGCGAGCTCGCGCTCAGCGGCTGTTCTGCGCTCCTGAAGCTCCAACGCGATGCGGGCGATGATGATGGGAATCTCGGTGAGCGATATGCCCAGTACCTGCCAGTGCGACTCCGGATGCGTGTTCCATAACAGCGAGGCGGCAACCAGAAGGCCCGTCGCCATGACGACGATGGGGATGCCCCGGCGCAACGTCGTGGAGAACAGGCTCAACGAGCAGAAGAAGGGGAAGAAGCAGACCGCCCACCATCCCAGTGCCGGCAGCGTCAGTACGGTGAAGAAGCCCTGGACCGCGAGCTCTCTGAGAAGGACTCGAGTCGGGAGGTCAGTAGAAGGGACGCTGACCCTCGATGCACGGTCGTTCGGCGTCGAGAACGCCCAGACGTAGCCGGCGATGAACCCCAGCACCCCGGTGAGGCCCAGCAGACGCTGCCACCAGGTGAAGGAACCGAGGAGAAGCTGGATGATGGGAAGGGCCAGGAACAGCACCCATACTGTGGCGTCCCAGACGATATGACGGCGATAGCGGTGCCAGGGGCGGGAACGGGGCCGCCCTGCCCCAGACGATGATGCCTTCAGGTCGGCTGAGTCATGCAGAGGCTGCGGCATGGTCATCTCCGGTCTCACAGGCGCCTGGTCGCCCGACGTCGGGCCCCGATCACGAGCAGCCCGAAGATGAGTGTCCACACCACCAGGTTAGCCAACGGCATCCACAACGGGTCCTGAATACCCGCTTGCCGATCCGGTACGTAGGCCCACCCCTCGCCCAGCGGCCACCGGGCCAGCGCCGTCGCTCCGTACATCGGCGTGAAGCGACTGATCGTCAGCAGCGTGTGGCTCAGGGGCATGAAGGCGTTGCCGATGAAGGCGAACAAGGAGACCAAGGAGGTCGCGATACCGATCGATGCCGAGGACGGCAGCCACATCCCGGCGGCCAGCCCCCACAGGACGAAGGGTAGGACCCCGATCAGACAGATGAGGGGACTGACGACCCAGACCCAGCCCTCCATCTGCGAGTCCGTCAGTGCCCCGGCGGTGAGCACGACGACGACGGGAAGAGCCGCCGTTCCCACCGCGGTTCCGGTCTTGACCACCAGGTAGCCGCGCAGGCCCCGGGAGGTGACCGCCATCTGCCGGCCCCAGCCCGCCGACTGCTCGACGGCGGCCGCCGCCGAGGCGCTCGTGGCACCCAGACAGGCACTGAAGGAGGCCATGGCAAGCATCACCGAGGCCGAGACATTGCCGTGAGCGTGCGGGCCGTAGTCCCCGGCGGAGGCGTTCAACCGACCGAAGACGAGGTACATCGCCACAGGGAAGGTGACGACGAAAAAGAGGTTGGCGGGCTCGCGCAGACTCCGGTAGAGGTCGAGCAGGAGGTAGGTCAGGATGGGGCGTGCGGGCCTGAGCCCACCCGAACGGCGCGACTGGCCGCCGGGGCTGCCGGTAGAGGGACTCACGGGGGAGGTGGGGAGATCAGAGCTTGCCCGGGGTATCGCGGTCATGATGTGGCCTCAATGCAGGTGGTGATGGTGGTCAGGTTGAAGGGTGGGGCTCAGGCCTCTACGGGGCTGTCTCATCAGAGCCGTCGGAGGTCAGTGCGGTGAAGACCTCGTTGAGGCTCGCGGCGCCGATCCCCAGGTGCTCGGCAGGGGTGGCGCTCAGCAGCCAGCGGGCGACGGCGTCGGAGTCCGTCGTGCGCAGCTCCACGTGCTCACCGTGGACGACCGCGTGCCCGATGCTGCCGGCCGCGGGACAGTCGGCCAGGTACTGCCCCAGTGACTCCTCGGAGAGCCCGGGCCAGGTGGCGGTGACCAGGGCGCCTTCGCCCAGGGCTCGGATCTCGTCGACACTGCCGTCGGCGACCAGGCGGCCGTGGGCGATGATGACGATGCGGTCGGCGAAGGAGGCCGCCTCCTCCAGGTAGTGGGTGGCGAACAGGACGGTGCGGCCGCGGCGGGTCTGGGTGCGCATCGTCTCCCAGAAGGCGATCCGGGCGCTGACGTCCATGCCGGCGGTGGGCTCGTCCATCACGAGGAGGTCGGGGTCCGGCAGCAGAGCAAGGGCCAGGCGCAGGCGCTGGCGCTCGCCTCCCGAGCAGCGGCTCACTTTGCGGGTGAGGAGCTTTCCAAGACTTGCCTGGTCGACGACGTCGTCGAGCCTGGAAGCGTGCGAGATGCTGTCGCAGTGCCGGGGTCCCATCGAGGCCACGACCCGCAGGGTCTCCCCGACGGTGAAGTCGTCCAGAAGACCGCCGTCCTGGAAGATGACACCAACGCGACCTGCCTGGACCGCATGGTCGGGGGAGGTTCCCAGAAGCTCGATCGTCCCGGCGTCGGGCAGGGTCAGCCCGAGGACCATGTCGAGGGTGGTGGACTTGCCTGCACCATTGGGACCCAGGAAGGCAACCACCTCTCCGGACCGGATGGTCAGGTCGAGGTCGTCGACGGCGACGAGGCTGCCGAATGTCTTGCGCAGGCCACGGGCGTTAATCGCGGGGGCTGGAGCCGTGCGCCCGACCTGAGAACAGGACCCCGAGGAGTCAGTGGTGGCGGCTGCGGTGGTTCGGATCATGGCCCCAGGCTCGCGCCGCCCTACGGCTCCCGGTACTGAGCGCTGTCACCGAAGCTGCATGACAGGTGTCATATGACAGGGGCGCTGCCGTGGTGCACTGGAGCGCCCCTAGTTCCGCCTTGGGTGGCTCACTCCTCGTTGCGAGGTCGATTCAGGATGAATCGCAGGAGCAGGGGGTAGACAACTGATGCTACGAGGAGATAAGAGACGTACCCGAGTAGACCTGAACGAAAAGCATGAGGAATAATGAGGTAGGAGATTGGATTCATGAGTAGGACAGTTGGTACGACAACGGCGGCGGTACTCCCAGAACTTAAGTACCTGTTCGCTATACTCATACATACTGACGCAATAACCCCTGGGAATGCGCCCACTGGAACGAGGAACCAGAGATAAGGGCCGATTCCAGTGTGCTTTATCATGTAGACATCTGCAACTCTGACACCCCCTGGGGTGATGTCCAAGACAGCACAGCACCCCATACTGATGGCGATGAGTGCGGTGGTCGCCCAGGCAAATATTATGGCGACTCTCCAAATTTCCCGTGACGTGACGCCTGCGAGCAGAAGAGGACGCTCTGTTCGGGTGAGTGTGAAACCAGTGGCGACACCTCCAATGATGAATAAAATGGTGCCATTGTAGACGTAGTTGACATGTCTTTGGTTCGCCAACAGGCCGATGGTGGGGATGGTGAAGGTGTACACCAAGAGTAATATCCAGAGGTGCAGATGAGGCCTCGCCAGTGCCTTGGCTATCTGGATTGCTCGACGCCACTCGCTTTCGAGGGAATGAGTGGTGGTGACTGGGTTCAGCGTTCCGACGGATTCTCTCACCGACTCGCTGCTCTCCTGGGTGGCGAGCCGGCTCTGGAATGAAGGGGCCGTGAGTTTGTGCATAGTTCTGCTCCTTCTAGGACCAGTACTCTCAGTAGAGAGATCTTTGAAAAGGCGGTGGATGTGTCTCAGTGAGCAGTGCTCGCCGTAGGGCCGGTGCTCGTCATATCCACGAGCGCATCAGTCAGCGATGCCAGCGGTGCGTCAGGGGCGGTGGCGGTGGCACGCAGCTCATCGGCGCTCGCCGCGGCGACAAGGCCGCCCTGCTGCAGCACGACGACGTCCTCCACAAGATCCTCAATGTCATCAACCTCGTGAGAAGAGATAATGATTGTGGGGCGATCCCGCACGTAGAGATCGAGCAGAGCGTTCCAGAACGTTCGCCTCACCACTGCATCCATACCCAGTTGAATCTCGTCCAGAAGCAGGACTGGGCAGTGGCACGCCAGAGCGAAGACTGCATCGAGCGCTGATCGCTGTCCCTGAGACAGGCGTGCCGGCACACTCTTCACCGAAACCTCGAACAGGTCGAGGTACTGCTCGGCGTCCTGCCGGTTCCAATGTGGCCGAGTGGCCTCCCACAGCGCCAACGAGTCCTTGACCGGTGCTCGTTCCAGCAGGCCCCTGCGGGTTCCCAGCAGGCAGATCGATGAGCGCGCCGCGGAGTCCTCAACTGCATTCAGCCTGGATGCGGAGACCGAGCCACGCGTGGGGCGGCGCATCCCTGCCGCAAGATCCAGCAACGTCGACTTCCCTGAGCCGTTCCTTCCCAAGAGCCCGGTGATCGTTCCCGGCCTGAAGGTATGAGTAATGTTGTGCAGTGCCCAGTTGCCCCAACGATGCCTGTATCCGACGTCGGAGAAAGCGATGGAGAGTCCGTCATCCGCTGCGTTCCCCTCCCGAGTGGGACCGGAGCTCAAAGAAGCTGAGGCGGGTGTGGAAGGTGAGGAAGTTGTCATGATGCTCCTTAGTTTCTCTTAGGAGTATTTCGATGATGGTGGGTCGGTGGTGGTCATTGCAGTGGTGGTGTCCTCAGGATCAGCTGGCGGCAGGTGATGAATCCGAGAACAAGTGTCACTGCGATGAACTGAACAGAGAAGGTGGTCAGCGATGAAAGCGGGGGAAGTGCTGGAAAAGCGATCGGGAACATGTGGCGAAAATGCGCCAGAGGCATGCTATAGGCCGGAATGCCTATGATGAAGGCTATTCCTATGAATGTCCTGGCGACGGTGCTGCACATCGGGTGGCGTAGTTTAATTGCGCCCATCGAAACTCCGAGGTAATAGCTCAATGTAATGATTGCCGGCATAAGGGTCCACCTGATCGTCGCTGGAAAGCTGGACCAGATATTGGTCGGTTCGGCGTCTCCTCCGGCGATGATCAGCTCACATCCGGCACACGCCAGCGCATAGAGCGCGCTCATTGCCAGAATCCGCCTCGCTGTCGACGTGTGTGTCCTCCAAACCTCCCTTCCTGTGGCGCCCGCGTACCGTTCGGCAAGCTCGCGACAAGCCGCGCCATCGCCAAAAAGCAACGCAACCAGCGCAGGAGCGGTGCAGGTCGCCAGTAGTGCCGTTGAGAGGGGGAAGAGCAGTCTGTGGTCGTTGGCGGAAAGCCGCAGCGCTGCACTGACCAGAAGGTTGACGGAGGCGCCGACGATGAGGATCTGTCCCAGTGCTCTGGTCGGCACCTCCCTGAGAGAGACGAGAGCTCTCCGATAGTGGGGGTCGCCTGGTGTGGTGGGTGAGTCCTTCGTGGTTGCTGCCGTCATGCCGGCTCCTTGAATGGGTTGATGGGTGAGTCCCTCAGGTAGGTCCTCGCTGCTTCGACCAGATCGTCATCACTCAGTCCCAGGACTCTCCCTGCGTGCAGAGCCGGGCCGAGAGTGGTGTCCACGTACGTGCGCGCCCGTTCGTTTCGCAGATGCTCGTAGGCGCCGTGCGCCACGAACATCCCGATGCCGCGCCGCTTGACGACAAGCCCCTCGTCAACCAGGAGCGTGATGGCCTTGTTCGCCGTCGCCGGGTTGATGCGGTATCGGGTGGCGTACTCAGTGGTGGAGGTGAGCCGATCCCCGTCCGAGAGATCCCCGGAGAGGATCTGGGTGCGGACCTCCTCTGCGATCTGGAGGTAGATAGGGGTTGAGTCCTCGAAATGGCGCGACATCCGGATCACCTCCTGTTCGCTGTGTTGATCCTGCCCGGCTGGAGACGGTCATCCAGACGGACGTAGTTCCTTGGTTCATTAGTCGACTAATGAACCAGAGAACCTTGGTGGTGTCAACCTGTGGGTGTTGTGAGCTGTTCGCTACCTGTGGGCGATCTCGCACCGAGTGGTGGGGTGGTGCCCCGGCTCGGGCTGGCGACCTCCTCGGAGGCTCTGGCAGAATGTCCGGCTGTACTCGGTCGGACGTCGGTCCCTCTCCCGGCCCCGGTCGCGTCTCGGCTCACGCCGGAAACCGTTGCTTGACCCCACCGGGGACCAGCGCGCGCCAAACCATCCAGAACCAGGAGTTCAACCAAGTGGCAGTCAAGATTCGCCTCAAGCGCATGGGCAAGAAGTTCGCCCCCTTCTACCGGGTCGTCGTCCTCGACTCCCGCAAGAAGCGCGATGGCCGTGTCATCGAGGAGATCGGCGTCTACGACCCGATGCAGGAGCCCTCGCTCATCAGCATCGACTCCGAGCGAGTCCAGTACTGGCTCGGCGTGGGCGCTCAGCCCTCCGACGCTGTCTACAAGCTGATTAAGATCACCGGCGACTATCACCAGTTCAAGGGCCTCAAGGGTGTCGAGAGCACCCTCAAGGTCAAGGACGCCGACGCCGCCGCGGTCGCCAAGGAGGCCGCGGTCAAGGCCGCCGCCGACGACGCTGAGAAGCGCAAGGCCGCCGCCGCCAAGGCCAAGGCTGACGAGGAGGCCGCCGAGTCCAAGGCCGAGGAGTCCGCCGAGGACCAGGCCTCCGATGAGGCCGCCGCCGAGGAGGCCTGAGATGCTGGCCGACGCCCTCGAGCACCTCGTACGGGGCATCGTCGACAACCCTGACGACGTCACCGTCACCTCCCGGTCGCTGCGCCGCGGCGACCTGCTGGAGGTGCGGGTCAACCCCGAGGACCTCGGCCGAGTCATCGGCCGCTCGGGCCGTACTGCTCGAGCGCTGCGCACAGTGGTCGGAGCGCTGGCGGACTCGCCGGTGCGCGTCGACGTCGTCGACACCGATCGCCGCTGAGCGCAGGGCCTTCAGATCGGTGCCATAGGCCGCGTCGGCCTCGACCCGTCTGATCGATCAACGCCGGTGCCCGGTCCCCGCCCAAGGGGGCCGGGCGTCGTCGTCCCTCGGAGCGGGCGCTCCTGCGCCGCCAGCGGCGATGACCGCAGCCGACCGGGAGCCGTATCGAGTTGGCCAACCTCACGCAGGCGGTGCGCCACCTCATCCCCGCGGCCGATGGGAACGCAGACCACGGCGCGGTAGGTTGGCCGCAGACATCCAGACCTTCCGGACAAACCGTTCCATGCCCCGATCCCAGGAGAACAGGTGCTGCTCACCCTTGCTGTCGTCGGTCCCGCCCATGCCCTCAAGGGCGAGGTGCGTCTCGAGATCCGTACCGATGACCCCGAGGGCCGTCTCGCACCCGGAACCACCGTCCCCACGGAGCCGGCCCACGCGGGCCCGCTGACGGTCAGTCGTCTGCGTTTCGACGGCTCGCGCTGGTTCGCCGCTTTCGAGCAGGCGCGCGACCGCACGGCCGCCGAAGCCCTGCGAGGAGTGAGGCTCCTGGTCGAGACCGACGACGACCAAGGCGATGAGGGCCATGATGAGGGTCATGAGGTCTCCGAGGAGGCCTGGTACCGCCACGAGCTCGTCGGTCTACGGGCGCTGAGCGTCTCCGGTGAGGAGCTGGGAGAGGTCACCGACGTAGAGCCCGGCGTCGCCCAGGACCGGCTCGTGGTCACCACCCCTGAGGGGGACGATGTGGCCGTGCCCTTCGTTGAGGCACTCGTACCGGCCATCGACCCTGAGGCCGGCACGGTGACGCTGGCCCCACCCGGTGGCCTGTTCCCCGGACACGGCCAGGCGGAGGAGGCCAGGTGAGGATCGACGTCGTCACCATCTTCCCCGACTACCTCAAGGTCCTCGACCTCTCCCTCATCGGGAAGGCGGCCGACCGCGGCCCCCTCGACCTGCACGTCCACGATCTGCGCGACCACGCCCACGACCGGCACCGCACCGTTGACGACACGCCTCTGGGCGGCGGGGCCGGCATGGTCATGAAGCCTGACGTGTGGGGCGAGGCTCTCGATGAGGTGCTCGCCGTGGACACTCCCGGTGCGCCCCGCCAGGTCCTCATCGTCCCCACCCCCGCCGGGGAGGTCTTCACCCAGCGCACCGCCGAGGACCTGGCCGGAGCCGACCGCCTGGTCTTCGCCTGCGGCCGCTACGAGGGCATCGACGCACGCGTGCCCGAGCACTACGCCTCCCGCGGCATCGAGGTGCGCGAGCTGAGCATCGGCGACTACGTGCTCAACGGGGGAGAGGTCGCCACCATCGTCATGATCGAGGCCATCGCCCGGCTCCTGCCCGGGGTCCTGGGCAACCCCGAGTCGCTGGTCGAGGAGTCCCACGGAGTCGCCGGCCTGCTGGAGTACCCCGTCCACACCCGCCCCACCCGGTGGCGAGACCTGGAGGTCGACCCCGTCCTGCTCTCCGGCGACCACGGCCGTATCGCCCGAACCAGACGGGACCAGGCCCTCACCCGCACTGTCGAGCGCCGACCCGACATGATTCGGGCCCTGGACCCCGCCGGCCTGGATCGTGAGGACCGCGCGCTCCTGGCTCGCCTGGGGTGGGCGGTGCCGGCCGGGGCGGACCACCCGGTTCCGGTGCGCCTTCGCAACGCCACCGCCGACGATGCCCACGCCCTGGCCGAGCTCGCGGCCCGCACCTTCCCCGATGCCTGCGGCAACGTCATCGACCCCGAGTTCCTCGAGCGCCACATCGCCACGAACCTGGTTCCCGAGCTGTTCGCCACCTGGGCCGACGACGACCGCGTCGACCTCATTGTCGCCGAGCTGCTCGAGCCCTTATCGGTGCGGAACGGCAACCTCGAGGAGCGGGCGAGCACGAGCACTGCTCCGGCCCTGGTCGGCTACGCCGCAGTACTGCGCGAGGAGGCCGACTCCGGCGGGGAGCACCCCCACGGGATCGATCCCCGTCCCGCCTGCGTGCGGCCTGCCGAGGGAGAGGTCGTCGGCGAGCTGTCCAAGGTGTACGTCGACGCCGCCATGAGGGGATCCGGGCTGACCCCCGCGCTCATGGACGCCGTGACGCGCCAGGCCGGCGCCCACGGAACAGACCTGCTCTGGCTCGGCACCCACGTCACCAACAAACGCGCCCAGAAGGCCTACAAGCGGGCCGGCTTCCGCCAGGTCGGTACCCGCACCTACAACGTCGGTGGCCAGGACGCCCACGACGTCGTCATGACCCGGCGGACAGGAGAAGGCCTATGAGCAGCGCACCCGACCAGAGCCCTCAGGGCGTGATCCATGATGAGGCGGATGAGGACGTGACATCGGGCAGGCACCTGCGGACCGACCATGACCGCCGGAACAATCACCGGCACAAGGACCGCGCCGGCGAGGACAAGGCCGGGACCAGCGAGGCCGCTGAGCCGGCCTCGCTGGGGGAGCGGATCGTCTTCCGCCTCAAGCAGTGGGGCATCACCCTGTCCTACCTGGTCGTCGCCGTGGCGATCATCGCCCTCATCCGCACCTTCATCATCCAGAGCTTCACCATCCCGTCGGGCTCGATGGAGAACACCCTCAACGAGGGCGACCGTGTCACCGTGACGATGTACGACTCCGACAAGGTCCACCGGGGGGACGTCGTCGTCTTCACTGACCCTGACCACTGGCTGACCACCCAGGAGCCCACTGGCCTGCAGGGCGCCGCGCAGGACTTCCTCGTCGCGATCCGTATCTTCCCCCAGAACGCCGGCCACCACCTCATCAAGCGGGTCATCGGGATGCCCGGTGACCACGTCGTGGCCGACGGGAAGGGCTCCTTGACCGTCAACGGCGTCGAGCTCCATGAGAGCTACCTCAAGCCCGGCCGGTCGGCCTCCGAGGTCGCCTTCGACGTCACCGTCCCAGAGGGCTACATCTGGGTCATGGGCGACAACCGCTCCAACTCCTCGGACTCCCGCTACCACCAGAACGATATCCACCGTGGCTTCGTGCCCCAGAGTAACGTCGTCGGAGTGGCCAAGAACGTCGTATGGCCCTACTCCCACTGGTCCAGCCTCACCTCCGGGCAGGAGGTCTTCTCCCAGGTTCCCAAGCCGACCTCCACCCCCACGGCGCTCCCCGCCGGACCGGCCGCGCCCAACCCGGCGAGCACGCTGGCGGGCTCCGGGGACTGATCGCCCCGAATGCGTGCCAGGGCGTGAGAAAGGCGTGAACTCAGGCACGTCGAGGCTGACGCACTCGTCCGTGGACTGAGCCTGTGGCAAACTGAGCGGGCACTTGGGTCCTGCGGCTCCTCTGCCACTGGGGAGGCGGCCGCTGTGAAGGAGCCCAGGAGCGTCCACCTCCGGCGCTGCCCCGCACGGCGCGGCGCCGCCGAACCAGCACTCCTGACCAGTGGCACGGGTGTGGAGAGAAACATGAACCTGATCGACGAGATCAACGCCGCATCACTGCGTGACGACATCCCCTCCTTCCGTCCTGGGGACACCCTCAAGGTCCACGTCAAGGTCGTTGAGGGATCGCGTACCCGCGTCCAGGTCTTCCAGGGCGTCGTCATCGCGCGCCAGGGCGGCGGCGTCTCGGAGACCTTCACCATCCGCAAGGTCTCCTTCGGCGTCGGTGTCGAGCGCACCTTCCCCGTCCACACGCCCTCCATCGAGAAGATCGAGGTCGTCACCCGGGGCCAGGTCCGCCGCGCCAAGCTCTACTACCTGCGCAACCTGCGCGGTAAGGCCGCCAAGATCAAGGAGCGTCGCGAGGACTGAGCGCCTGCACTCTCCAGGCGGCGCCCGGAGCCCACGGGTTCCGGGCGCTCGCCATCTCCCACCGCCGTGCAGCGGTGGACCCATGTCCATCAATTCCGGGGAAGGAGCACGGTGAGTCCGGTGCAGGATGGGGCCGACGACGTCGGGCTGGACCTGAAGCAGGCCGATCCCTCTCAGATCGGCCGGACCTCCAGGTCCGCGATCACACCGGCTTGCAGCTCTCCGTCAGCGGACTCCCCCCAGGAGAGCCGCACGGCTCCTGAGACCGCCGAGGAACCTCCCAGTCCGGCCCCGGTCGACGACAGCGAGCAGTGGGACTACGACCCGTTCATCGACCCGGACGCCGAGCCCGAGCCCGATGACGAGCCCGCCGAGCTGCCCCCTTCCATCCCGCCCCGCCGGCAGGTGGCCCCCGCCATCCCCCCGCCGCAGACCAGCCCCCTGTACCAACGGGTCATCAGACTGGTGCTCGTCGTGGCCGTCGTCATCCTGGTGCCGGCACTCCTACGGTCCTACGTCGTCCAGATCTACGAGATCCCCTCGGGCTCCATGGAACGCACCCTGCGTGACGGGGACAAGGTCGCCGTGCCCATGTACGGCTCCGACGACGTCGAGCGGGGTGACGTCATCGTCTTCTCCGATCCCGACGACTGGCTTCATGTCAAGGAACCGACGGGACTGCGCGGCGCCACCCAGAGGCTCATGGTCTCAGTGAACCTTCTGCCGGAGAACACCGGCCATCACCTCGTCAAACGGGTCGTCGGTGTCGGCGGCGACCATGTGGTCGCCGACGGGAAGGGGACACTGAGCGTCAACGGTGTCGCGATCAAGGAGCCCTACGTCAAGGACGGTCAGTCCCCGTCCCTGACCTCCTTCGATGTCACCGTCCCCCAGGGCTACGTGTGGGTCATGGGGGACAACCGCTCCAACTCAGCCGACTCCCGCTACCACCGCGACGACGCCCATGGCGGCTTCGTGCCGCTCAAGAACGTGGTCGGAGTGGCCAAGGTGGTCTTCCAGTGGACACACCTGAGCCGGTGGGGGGTGCTGTGGGGAGGGGAGCGCGCCTTCTCAGACGTTCCGGCGCAGGAGGCGACGCCGCCGGCACCTCCCTCGTCTCCCGCTGCTCCCACTGGCGACGGGGAGACGGCTTCCGAGGAGGAGGCATCCTCCCCGGCCCCCGAGGGCAGAGACTCCGATGACGTTGGCGCTGGTGGTGAGGGGACCGGTGTTGTTGACGGGCCGCAGGCCGAGCCCGGCGGGCCGGCTGACGTCCCGGACGTCTCCGCACACTCCTCCGGCCAGGAGCAGGCTGCGGGGAGAACAAGGTGAGCCCTCGGGGACGCACCCGCCCCGACCGGTCCCTGGAGAAGGCGCTGCTGGAGACCTACGACTACGTCGGCGGTCTGGACGAGGTCGGTCGCGGGGCCCTGGCCGGACCGGTCAGTGTCGGGTTGGCGATCGTGGCGCGGCGCACCGATGATGACTTCCCCGAGGGGCTCGCCGACTCCAAGCAGCTGACGGCCCGGGCCCGCACCGGCCTGATCGAGCCCGTGCACGGCTGGCTCGTGGACCACGCCGTCGCCCACGCCTCACCGGCAGAGATCGATGAGCACGGCATCGTTGGGGCCCTGAGGATGGCGGGTCTACGGGCCCTGCAGCAGGTCGCTGATCGCGGTCACGCCCCCGGCGTCATCATCCTCGACGGCGTGGCCGACTGGCTCACCGCCCCCCAGCCCGACCTGCTCACCCCTCTGGAGAGCACTCATGCCCCAAAGGACAGTCCCGAGCCCGCTGAGGTTCCCTCCACCCCGCCGGTGCGCATGGAGGTCAAGGCCGACGCCCGGTGCGCCGTTGTCGCCGCGGCCAGCGTCCTGGCCAAGGTCGAACGCGACCGCCTCATGGCCGATCTCGACGACCCCGGCTACGGGTGGGCCTCCAACAAGGGCTACGCCTCACCGGCCCACATCCGGGGACTCACCGCCCTGGGGGCCAGTGACCAGCATCGACGCAGCTGGCACCTGCCCGGCCTGGACAAGCGCCACCGCTGACGGCGCTGCCGGACGCTGGTGTGCGGCCCCGGGGGCGAGGTGCGGGCAGGGCCGACTCGCCCCCGCCGCCTGCCGCCTCCAGCGGCTGCGGGCAGGCATGATGGCCCGGTGAGCGCAGAAGACCTCGAGTCCTATGAGAACGTGCTGGAGCTCTCGCTGTACCGGGAGTACCGCGACGTCGCCTCCCTGTTCTCCTACGTGGTGGAGACCGAGCGGCGGTTCTACCTGGCAAACGCCGTTGACGTCCAGGTACGCACCAGTGGCGGGGAGGTCTTCTTCGAGCTGACCCTCGAGGACGCCTGGGTGTGGGACATCTACCGGGCCTCCCGATTCGTCAAGTCCGTCCACGTCGTCACCTTCAAGGACGTCAACGTCGAGGAGCTCACCAAGCTCGAGATGGACATCCCCTCCTCCTAACGCCCCTCCTACGCCGCGCCGCCTCTGATCGCTCCGCTCGGCTGTCCCTCCCCGCTCGCCGGGGGCCACAGGTCGCCTTCTGACAGTGCCGTCCACAGAGCTGATCGGGCCATGGCGCGCACCGGCTGATCCGGTCTCACGCTAGTGGCGGAGGTGATCGGGATGACCGACCAGGTCGTAACAGCCACAAGGGGACGAACGGTGATCGCAGCCAGGTGCGGCGATCACGCGCTCACGCCGCCGGTCCAGGGCCCGGGACGCGCAGGAGCTGTCCGCGCAGGGACGTCCCGCCAGAGCACCGGACGGTGCGGAGAGGACCTCGCCGCCACCTACCTGGAGGACATCGGCTGGCAGGTCCTGGAGCGCAACTGGCGCCCGGACCACGGCCTGCGCGGAGAGCTCGACATCATCGCCCTGGAACCCGGTCACGCGCACCGCGAGCCGGGCAGCCTATCCGTCGCCGACCCAGCTCAGGCGTGGGCAGGACCGAGGCTCGTCATCGTCGAGGTCAAGACCCGCAGCTCCCTGCGTCAGGGACCGCCGGCCGCCGCGGTCGACGTTCGCAAGGTCGCCCGACTGCGGGCCCTGGCCGCCGCCTGGGCGAGCACCCATGAGACTCCGCCGCACGCCGGCATGCGCCTGGACGTCGTCTCCATCCTCCTGCGCGACGCGCGTCCTGCGCTGCTGCGCCACCACCGGGCGGTGGATGCGTCATGGGGCTAGCTCGTACGCTCGCTGTCACGCTGACCGGGCTGGCCGGACACATCGTTGAGGTCGAGGCTCACGCCGCCCAGGGCCTGCCCGGATTCACCCTCGTGGGCCTGCCCGACGCCGCCGTGCGCGAGTCGCGCGAGCGTGTCCGGGCCGCGTTGAGCACTTGCGGCGTCACCTGGGGCGAGCAGCGCCTGACCGTCAACCTCTCCCCAGCTGACCTGCGCAAGACCGGGACCGGGCTGGACCTGGCGCTCGCCCTGGCCGTCCTGGGAGCACGCGGGCGGCTCGGACGGAGCGCCGCCGGGCTCCTGGGGCGGACCGTCTACATCGGCGAGCTCGGGCTGGACGGCTCCGTGCACTCGGTCCGCGGCATCCTGCCCAGCGTCCAGGCCGCGGTGGCCGCCGGGGTCGAGGAGATCGTCGTCGCCCAGGAAGCCGCCGCCGAGGCCGAGCTCGTCCCCGGCGCCTGCGTCACCGCCGTCAGGCACATCGGCCAGCTCGTCGAGCGCTACGGAGGGCGCCTGAGCGCAGCCGTGGCCGCCGCGCTGGAGCATATTTCCGAGGCCGCAACAGACGATGCCCTCACGACCCCGCCGCGGGATGCCGAGCTGCCGGACCTGGCCGACGTCGTCGGGCAGTCCGAGGCCCGCCAGGCCCTCGAGGTCGCCGCCGCCGGGGGACATCACCTCATCATGGTGGGGCCTCCGGGGACGGGTAAGACCATGCTCGCTGAGAGGCTTCCCTCCATCCTGCCGCCCCTGGAGCAGGCCGACGCCGTCACCGTCACCTCCCTGCACTCCGTGGCCGGCATCTTCGACCCCGCCCGTGGACTCATCACCCGGCCGCCGTTGCGCGCGCCGCACCACACGGCGACCCGGGCCGCCGTCGTCGGGGGAGGCTCCGGCCTGCCCCGCCCCGGGGACGTCTCCCTGGCTCACCGCGGGGTGCTCTTCCTCGACGAGGCCCCCGAGTTCAGCGCCGGCGTCCTGGACTGCCTGCGCCAGCCGCTGGAGTCGGGAGTGGTCACCATCGACCGGGTGGGTGGGCGTGCCAGTTACCCGGCCGCCTTCCAGCTCGTCCTGGCCGCCAACCCCTGCCCCTGCGGCAAGGCCGGCGGCCGGGGCCTGGAGTGCACCTGCACCTCCCTGCAGCGGCGGCGCTACTTCTCACGACTGTCCGGCCCACTGCTGGACCGGGTCGACATCCAGGTTGAGGTCGGTGCCGTCAGCGCCGCCGACCTCGCTTCGACCGGCCATGGAGAGTCCAGCACCGAGGTGGCGCGGCGTGTCCTGCGTGCCCGCCGGGCCGCAGAGCGCAGGCTGGCAGACACCCCGTGGCGCCTCAACGCCGAGGTACCCGGCGCCTATCTCAGGGGCCCCGACGGAGGACTCAGCGCTCCGCTCAGCCGCCGGCTCATGACCGCCCTCGAACGTGGCGACCTCTCCCTGCGCGGGGTGGACCGGGTCCTCAGACTGGCCTGGACCCTCGCCGACCTCGAGGGGGTCGAGACTCTCGCCCTCGCCCACATCGGGACCGCCCTGGCCCTGAGAACCTCTGGAGTGCGGCCATGACGCCCATGACACTGCCCTACGACATCGACGATCCGGCGCTGGCACGCGCGACCTGGTCCCGCCTGGCCGAGCCCGACAGCGCCACCGCAGCCATGGTGGTGGGCCGGCTCGGGCCGAGTCCCGCCCTGAGGTGGCTGCTGGAGGAGGCCATCGACCCCTCCGGACAAGTGCGCGGCTCCCCGAGACCGCCGGTGCCGCAGCCGCCCCCGGGGACGCCCAGAACCGGCGATATCAGCGCCTGCTGGGCCCAGGTCGCCGCCCGGTGGGCGCCGCGCCTGGAGGGACTCGACATCCGCCGCGAGCTCGATGTGCTCGACCGCCTGGGTGGGAGCCTCATCCTCCCGGGGGAGCCCTGGTGGCCGCCGGGGCTCGACGAGCTGGAGCACCCGCCTTTCTGCCTGTGGGTGCGCGGAGACCCCTCGCTGCTGGTCAACGCTGCGGACCAGAGGGACAAGGGTGTCGGGGGAGGGCCACCTGGAACCGTTGGAGACGACGACGCTCCACATGTCGCGGGCACCGGTCAGCCCGTACGTGAGCAGCGGATGCCTGTGGGACCGGCCAGTGGCTTGTGCCTGGCACTGGTGGGGGCCCGCGCCTCCACCCGGTACGGGGAGGCGGTCGCCTTCTCCCTGGCCTCAGGGGTGACCGCCAAGGGTGGCCTCATCGTCTCCGGGGGAGCCTTCGGCATTGATGCCTGTGCGCACCGCGGGGCACTGGGTGAGGGACCAACGGTGTCGGTCTCCGCCGGGGGAGTGGACCGCCTCTACCCGGTGGGAAACACCGGGGTGCTGGAGGCAGTCATCGCCTCGGGGGCCCTGGTGGCGGAGGTGCCGCCGGGTTGTCAGCCGGGCCGCCACCGGTTCGTCTCACGCAACCGCGTCATCGCGGCGATCTCCCAGGCGACGATCGTGGTGGAGGCGGCCTGGCGCTCAGGCGCCCTGTCCACCGCCCACCGCGCCCTCGAGCTGGGCAGGCAGTTAGGAGCCGTTCCCGGCCCCGTGACCTCCATGTCCTCAGTCGGATGCCACCGGCTCCTGCGCAAAGGGGCGGTGTGCATCACCGACACCGACGACGCCCTGGAACTGCTGACGCCCCTGGGCACCGTCGACGCGGACGCCGCCAAGGAGCAGGACCCCGAGCTGAGAGGCAGTGGGCTCCTCGACGGCCTGGACCCGGCCGCCTCCCTCGTCCTGGACGCCATGCCGGCCCGGGCCGCGGCGAGTACTGAGTCCATCGTCCGCTCCTCCGGGCTGTCCCCGAAGGAGACCACATCGGCACTGGGGATCCTGGAGCTGTCAGGGAAGGTGGAGCGCACCGCCTCCGGCTGGAGGCGACGCACCAGGAAGAGTGCAGGTGGTCGGGAATGAAGAGCGCCCTGCCACGACGGCGGGACCATGATGGACAGGTCCTGCCCCACCCTTGTGAGGCATGCGAGCGACATGCTCCAGGATGAGGACGCCGCGGTGCAGGAACAGGTTGTCGGTGTCGAGTATGAGTTCCCTGTCGCGCCTGATGCTGAAGCGCGTGCCGGGATCGACGTGGTACAGATCACCGGCGATGTCCACGAGCGGGGCCTCGGCGGGTGAATTCGTCATGATCCCTCCTTCTTCCATTCACAGCACCGACCACACTCCGATCGCGCTCAGGCAGACCACGACGGCGGCGCCTACCACGGTGACGGCCACGGCTCGCCCCGACGGGCGGCTGCGCCGCCACTGCAGGCCCACCTCGGTCTCCTGCGAGCCCGGGTCATTCCTTGCGACCTCGGCCTCATCGCCCTGGGTCGGGAGAGTAGGGCGGTCGTGTAGCGAGGCGGAGCCGGCGGGCTGGGCCTCGACACGACGAGGCGCGAAGGTCGTGGCGGCGTCGTCATGCCGGTGGGCGGCGGGCACGGTTCCGGTCGGCCCGTCGGGGTCCACTGTGACGGCCGGCCGCAGCATCGTGGAGTCCTGGTTCCGGCTCCCGCTCGTGTGTCGTCCGGACGCCTCCTCCATGACATCGAGCTGGGTGATGGCCAGGCGCAGGTCGGTCTGTACCTGTTGCAGCGCCCGAGCCAGGGAGACCGCGCTGGCATACCGTTCGCGGGAGGACTTGGCCATCGCTGTGACCAGGACCCGCTCGAGCTGCTCGGGTACGTCGCGTCGCCCGATCGGGGGGATTTGTTGGTGGAGCACTCGGTCGAGCATCGAGAGCTGGTCGTTGCGGTCTGCTCCGGAGACATCGACGTGGGGTGAGCGTCCCGCCAGCAGCGTGTAGATGGTCGCGGCCAGGGCGTAGACGTCCGAGGCCGGAGTCAGGATCTCCTGGTTGAGCTGCTGCTCGGGTGAGGCCCACGGCGGGGACGCCCCTCTGAACTCGTCCTGCTCGGCGCTGAGCCCAATGGGCGCGGCGATCCCAAAGTCGCCGAGCACCGGGCGCCCGAAGGGGGTGAGCAGGATGCTGGCAGGCTTGATGTCGCGGTGGAGGTAGCCGACTCGGTGAATGGTCTCCACCGCGCCCGCCAGCCGGATACCGATCTCCAGGGCGCGTGTGAGGGGCAAGGGCTGCGAGGCGGCCAGCTTGCCCAGGTGGGGAGGTGGACAGTACTCCATGATGAGGTAGCTGCGATCCTCCTCCACCGTCCCGGCCCCGTAGACCGACACGATGGAGGGGTGCGATGACAGGCGGGCCATGAGGTCCGCCTCGGTGGTGAACCGGTGGTGGTCGCGTCGGCTGCCTCCTTGCCGCAGGATCTTGACCGCTACGTCGCGGCGCGGCACTTGCTGCTCATACAGGAAGACATCGGCGAAGCCCCCGGCGCCCAGGAGGTGCTTGGGGCTGGCTCCGGGGATCGGCGGTCCTTGCGGGGCGGAGCTCGGGGCGGACATCATGCCTTTCGCTCCACTGTCAGGGTGGTGCCGTCACCGATGTCGATGACGTCGCCGATGCGCAGGAAGAGCTGCTGGTGCTCGGGCACGCGGCGGGGCTCCTCTCCGGCGCGCAGCAGGAAGGTCCCGTTGGTGGAGCCCAGGTCCTCCACGCGCATGTCCCAGCCTTCGACCCGCACGGCGCAATGAGTCTTCGAGATCGCCTTGCCCGGGCTGGGGACGGCCAGCAGGTGGGGGCTCTGAGCGGCGGTGCTGCTCGTGCCCTGGGGCAGTCGGCCGATGATGATGTCAGCGTCCAGGACCGCCGTGGCGCCGGAGGAGACACGCAGAACGCCCAGGACCGGTTGCTCGACCTGGCCGGTCCTGGAGGTGATGGTGCCGTCGCATTCGCGGCACGAGGAGGCGTGCACCGGATTGGGGTGCCCCGCTTCGCAGAAGACGGCCATCACGCTGGGGCCGGTGCCGGAGGGCTCGTCGAGCCCGGTCTGCCCGCCCAGTGCGTTTCCGGTGGCATGAAGTCCTGCAGCCGAGACGGTGCGTCCGTCGTGCTTGCCCTGCTTGCTCGAGGGCACCGAACCCTTCGGGGAGGCCGTATCCGCGCCGCCGTCCGGGGCCTGCCGCTGAGCCGGGAGCGGCTCAGCGACCTGCGATGCGTGCTGGCCGGAGGTGCCCTCGCCCAGGGGGGAGGCCTGGTGGCGTCCGGACCCTGCGGTGAGTCGGGCCAACGGATCAGTGTCCTGGGAGGAGACCGGGCCGATGGCCGCCTCGGCCCCCTGCATCATCGTGTGCTCAACAAGACGACCGACGTTCTGGTCCTGGGCCTGCTGCCCCTGTGCCTTTGGAGCTGCGGCCTCGGCCGCCGGAACGTCGTCGGGCCCCAGTACCGCGGCCGGAGCCCCCGCCCCGGTCCCCTGCGGGGAGCCCGTACCGTCCAGCAGGTCCATGGACTGCGGTCCCAGCGTCTGTCCGGGATCGGGGCGGGACAGGTGGGCGGCCTCCCCCTGCTCCTGCCTCGCAGATAGCGATGTCGACGGCGGTGGGTCGTCCCGCTTGGGGGCGCCGTCGGCCTGAGCCTGCCGGAGGATCTCCTGGGCCGCAGATGGCAGCGGTGCCCCCTGACCCCCGTGAGCGCCGGTCTTAGCCGGTGAGGACGATGGATGCTGGTGGGCTCCGAAACCGATGTGCAGCTGAGAGGCTCGGACGATCCCCGAGCGCAGAGGGAGGAACTCCTCGAGCCCTTCGTGACCGGCTGCGTGTCCGGGGACCGGGACGAGCTCGAGGATGCACTGGTTGACCCGCTCATAGCGGGACTCCTCCCACACGACGACCTCGGAGGCGCTGAAGCTGCGCTCGCCGTCGGCAGTGTCCAGGTGGAGGCAGAAGCGGCCTCGGGCGGCCACTCGCAGCTCCTGGCCGTCGATGGCCATCATGAGGAAGTCGGGGAGGGTGAAGACCTCGTTGTCGTGCAGCCGGCTCAGGCCCTTCAGCAGGTCGCCGAGGCAGCGGTGTTCACCGAGCTTGGTCCACATCGCCTCCATCGCCTGCGCACTTCCGTCGAGGGCGAGGACGCCGCCGTCCGCGACGGCGACCAGGATGTCGCCGGGTACCCAGCGTGTCAGCATGTTCATGGACGAAACCTCCTGGAGACGGGGGTGGGGACGGTGGAGCCGGAGCCTGCGGCCCGGGGCAGCGTGATGTCGTCGACCTGCGTGTAGGTGTCCGAGGAGGCGTCGGACATGAAGACCTGGGAGTCGGACTGGTCGACTTCGAAGTTCGTCGAGGAGGTGCGCAGGCCCCCGTCGAGCATCTGCGAGCGGTAGTTGAGGTGGGCGACCATCGCCATCGCCCCGTTGGTCACCCGCACTCCACCGTCATGAAGATCGACATCATGAGTGGCCATCCCCGGGTGCAGGACGACGGCGACCAGAGCGGCAGCGGCCAGGACCGCGATGACGCCGACATTGACGCCGCGCCTGGAGAACCGTTTCACAGTGCTGCGCTCCAGCAGGAAATAGGGATGAGCCAGGAAGGATGGAGCTCGTCAGAACGACAAGATTTTAACTTCCTCGTTGGACGGCAACAAATGTCCCGAATGTGGGGAAATACAGAGGAAGAGTGGATTTTTCGTTGGGATCAAGGAGAAGGGGAGGCTTGTGTCTCCAGTATCCACCTGGGTGGTTGTTATGAACTTGTGATTCTAATGGTGAGGTTGCGTGCTGAATCAATGCGGCCGCCTCTTACTGGGGTGCGGATACTGCCGCCCTCTGGTGGAGATGGTCCGTGGTGGGGTGCCTCTATGTGGCGTGTCAAGCGGCTGCTGGTGGCTGTGTCGATGGTTGCGGGGTGTAGGGG
>ERZ773044.284-NODE-284-length-25384-cov-29.4267_pt1 | contig 25384 bp, 22 predicted proteins | sample MGYA00511897_ERZ773044 | MGnify/ENA primary metagenome ERZ773044 (study PRJEB29015, sample SAMEA2738116) | human oral metagenome | biome: human oral; feature: human-associated habitat; material: saliva | place: China | collected 2170 ...
AATCGGTTCCGTACTATCTGTACTGTCTGCGGCTTCGTCGCCTTGTCCTGATTTACATTTAATCCACTATAAATGAATCCGACTTTTGCTGAACCGCGTGTTTGGTTTGATCCAATACCGAGAACATGGCAGAACCAACAAAAATCCTGATTGATCAAAATGTTGGTTTCTAATATGAGCGTTCAACAGGCAAAAAAAATAACCGCTGATAAGCGGTTTATTGTGGTGCCCAGGGTCGGACTCGAACCGACACACCTTGCGGCGGGGGATTTTGAGTCCCCTGCGTCTACCAATTTCGCCACCTGGGCTGGTGAAGAAGTCGCTATTATAGCGGCGTATTCGGGCTTGTAAAGCAAAATCTTGCCTTGTTTGCAGACATATTGCTTATATTTTTGATTTTTAAAAACATTAAATTCATTTTATTTTGTTCCCGATGCGCCCTACTCTTTCCACTTATATCAAACATCATTCATTTTCAGCCGAAAAACGGCATAAACCGCTATATTAAATGTTGCAAACGCGCTAAGATGGCAGCGTTCGTTTCATTTTTTTATTTTCAGACGACGTTCACACACCATACCCGCATTGGAGAATTTTTATGATGCCTACTGCAATCCGTACCGCCATTTTGGGCGCATTCGCCCTTGCCGCACTTGCCGCCTGCAAACCAGAAGCCAAAGCGCCGGAACAAAATCCTGCGCCTGCTTCAGCCGCTTCTTCAACAGCGGCTCCGGCCGAACAGCCTGCTTCCGCTCCCGCCGCATCCTCACCTGCCGCTACCGCGCCCGCACCGCAAGCGCCCGGAACGGATATGCGTAAAGAAGACATCGGCGGCGATTTCACACTGACCGACGGCGACGGCAAGCCGTTCAGCTTAAGCAGCCTGAAAGGCAAAGTCGTGATTCTGTCCTTCGGTTATACGCACTGCCCCGACGTTTGTCCGACCGAATTGCTGACTTACAGCGACACATTGAAACAGTTGGGCGATCAGGCGAAAGATGTGAAAGTGGTGTTCGTCAGCATCGACCCTGAGCGCGACACGCCCGCAGTCATCGGCAAATACGTCAAACAGTTCAATCCTGAATTTATCGGTCTGACTGCAACAGGCGACCAAAGCCTGCCGGTTATCAAACAGCAATACCGCGTGGTGTCCTCCAAAGTCAATCAAAAAGAAGACAGTGAAAACTATTTGGTTGACCACTCTTCCGGCGCGTATCTGATCGATAAAACCGGCGAAGTGGCGATTTTCTCGCGTTACGGCAGCGAGCCGGCAACCATTGCCGCCGACATCAAAAAACTGCTTTGATCCGCATGGGGTCGTCTGAATGCCGGTCGCGGTTTTCAGACGACCTTTTTCCCATCTGAAACATATAGTGGATTAACTAAATCAGGACAAGGCGACGAAGCCGCAGACAGTACAGATAGTACGGCAAGGCAACGCCGTACTGATTTAAAGTTAATCCACTATACAATGGAGAAAGTCAGACCGCCTGCTTGATACAAGTTCAAAAGTCTGACGGCACACAACAACAATGACTGAAAACACGCTGACCATCGCCCTGTCCAAAGGGCGCATCTTTGAAGAAACCCTGCCGCTTTTGGCGGCAGCGGGCATTGTTCCCGCCGAAGCGCCCGAAAAATCGCGCAAGCTGATTATCGGCACCAACCATGAAAACATCCGCCTCGTCATCGTCCGCGCCACCGACGTGCCGACTTACGTCCAATACGGCGCGGCAGACTTCGGCATCGCGGGTAAAGACGTTTTGATCGAACACGGCGGCAGCGGGCTTTACCAGCCGCTGGATTTGCACATCGCCGAATGCCGCATGATGGTCGCCGTGCGCAAAGGTTTCGACTACGCCGCCGCCTCGCAGCCCGGCAGCCGCCTGCGCATTGCGACGAAATACCCCAACATCGCCGCCGAGCATTTCGCCGGCAAAGGCGTACACGTCGACATCATCAAACTCTACGGCTCGATGGAGCTTGCGCCGCTGGTCGGTTTGAGCGACGCCATCGTCGATTTGGTCTCCACCGGCAATACACTTAAGGCGAACGGCTTGGAAGCGGTCGAACACGTTGTCGATATTTCCAGCCGTCTGGTGGTCAACAAAGCCGCATTGAAAACGAAACACGCGCTGCTGGAGCCGATTATTCAGGCGTTCGGCAGCGCAGCGAAGGCGGGGTGAGCGTTCATTTGAATGAAGATGCGTTTTCAGACGACCCTAGCCGTTTCCGCCGACAGGTCGTCTGAAAATACCACCGGCAGTAAACTGTATAGGAGGATTTAAAATGGTTGCAAAAATAAAAAAATTTTCAGATTCAACCCTGTCCGTTTTGAATAACGGAGAGCGTCGGTTTTACGTCTATTGTCTGACCGACATGAAAAAAGACAAAATCCTCTACATCGGCAAAGGCTGCGACAACCGCATCTTTGAGCATGAACAGGCCGCCCGTTCGCAAGACGGCGACATTGACGTACCGGCACGCAAAGCCATCGCCAAATGTAAGAAACTCGGCCGCCATATCATCAGCTATCATCTGACTGAAATCGAAGCGCAAGCCGCCGAAACTGCCCTGATTCATTTCGTCAAATCCGTTGTCGACAAAAAGTTCAAAAACAAATCTGCCGGATGTGGCGCAGGCGGCATCAGCGCGGAAGCACTCGACGAACGCTTCAAATTCACGCCCTGCCCGCTTGACGACCTTAATCCCGACGGCCTGATTCTCGCCGTCAAAATCCAAGACGCGTTAGACTTGGATACCGACGAAGAATCGGACTACCGTTTCGACAACCAAGACGATGCCAACCTCAAATCGCGCACGTTGGGCAACTGGGTTATCGGCAAAGATGCCGCGTCCAAAGTGAAATACATTATCGGCGTTCATACCGGCCTGCAAAACGCTGTTGTCAGCGCGTATGAGGTGGACGGCTTTGAAACAATGACTGAGGAAACCAAAAACGGCAGAAAACAAACCCGTTACCGTTTCCATACTACCTCTCGTAGCGAAGAGGTATTAGCCAAACTCGGTCTGCAACAAAAATGCCTGCCCGAATTGAAGTTTGGTAGCGGGGGAGAAAAAGCGTATATCAGACCCAAAACCGAGCAAGAGATGCTTCAGACGACCCCAAGTCCCAAAATAACAAAGGAGAAAACCAAATCATGAAAAAACTCAACACCCAATCGCCCGATTTCCAAGCCGAACTCAAAGCCCTGCTGGCTTTTGAGACCGCGCAGAATCCCGAAATCGACCGCATCGTCGCCGACATCTGCGCCGACGTGCAAAAGCGCGGCGATGCGGCGCTCATCGAATACACCAACCGCTTCGACGGCACATCCGCCCAAACCATAGCCGACCTCATCCTGACGCAAAATGATTTGCAGGCCGCGTTTGAGCGTTTGCAGCCAGAAATTCAAACCGCCTTGAAAACCGCCGCCGCACGGGTCGAAAGCTACCACCAACGCCAAAAAATGCAATCGTGGACATACGAAGACGAAGACGGCACGCTGTTGGGACAACAGATTACACCGCTCGACCGCGTCGGCATTTACGTCCCCGGCGGCAAAGCGGCGTATCCGAGTTCCGTCATCATGAACGCCATGCCCGCCCATGTCGCCGGCGTGAAAGAAATCATCATGGTCGTCCCCACGCCCAAAGGCGAACGCAACGACATCGTACTTGCCGCCGCCTTCGTCGCGGGCGTTACCAAAGTCTTTACCGTCGGCGGCGCGCAGGCAGTTGCCGCCCTCGCCTACGGCACCGAGTCCGTACCGCAGGTCGATAAAATCACCGGCCCGGGCAACGCCTTCGTCGCCGCCGCCAAACGGCGTGTGTTCGGCGTGGTCGGTATCGACATGGTGGCGGGGCCGTCTGAAATCCTCGTCATCGCCGACGGCACCACGCCCGCCGACTGGGTGGCGATGGATTTGTTCAGCCAGGCCGAACACGACGAAATCGCCCAAGCCATCCTCATCGGCACGTCGCAGCCCTATCTCGACGAAGTCCAAGCCGCCATGAACCGCCTCATTGAAACCATGCCCCGCCGCGACATCATCGAAGCCTCGCTCGGCAACAGGGGCGCGATGATACTCGCCAAAGACTTGGACGAAGCCTGCGAAATCGCCAACTACATTTCCCCCGAACACTTGGAATTGTCGGTAGAAAGCCCGCAGCAATGGGCGAAAAAAATCCGCCACGCCGGCGCGATTTTCATGGGACGCTACACCAGCGAAAGCCTCGGCGACTACTGCGCCGGCCCTAACCACGTCCTGCCCACCAGCCGCACCGCCCGCTTCTCCTCGCCGCTGGGTACTTACGACTTCCAAAAACGCTCCAGCCTGATCCAAGTCTCCGAACAAGGCGCGCAGAAACTGGGTAAAATCGCCAGCGTGTTGGCACACGGCGAAAGCCTGATCGCCCACGCGCGCTCAGCGGAATTCAGGTTGAAAGACTGATTCGGGCGAACCCGCCATCCATCAAAAAGCAAAGGTCGTCTGAAAACCTGTTTTTAGGGTCTTCAGACGACCTCTATTAAAAGAAACATCATGAAACAAGCCATTCAAGAAAAACTCACCCACATCGCCCATACCGAGCCACTGCATTTCCTGCTGGCGGTAGAGAGCGGCAGCCGCGCCTGGGGCTTTGCCTCGCCCGACAGCGATTACGACGTGCGTGCCATTTATATCCGTCCGCAGGAATATTATCTGCAAATCGACGAGGCGAAAGACACGTTTGAATTTATCGAAAACCAATGGTTTGACGTCGGCGGCTGGGACATCCGCAAAGCGTTGCGCCTGCTGCGGAAAAGCAATGCCACGCTGCTCGAATGGCTGCGTTCGCCGATTGTTTATACGCAGGACGATGATTTCACAGGCCGTCTGAACGCGCTTGCGCCGCAATACGTCCAAGCCGCCGCGCTGCTGCACCATTATCGCGGCATCGCGGGCAATGCTTTGAGAAATATGGATTTGGCACACCCCGTCAAACTGAAAAAATGGTTTTACGTCTTGCGCCCGCTGCTCGCAGCACGGTGGGCAGTCAAACAAGGCGGCATCCCACCGATGACGTTGGCGGAACTGATGAGCGAATGGCAAACGGACTGCGCCACCCAAATCGCTGATTTGGTGGCCATCAAGGCGGAACAGGACGAAAGTTACCTGCATACGCTGTCGCCCGAATTGCAACGATTGACCGTTGATTTATATAACGAAGTTTCCGAATTATCCGCCCCTATCGCCCAAGCTGCCGACAGCGGGCCGCTGAACGAATTATTCCGTGAAACTTTGGTGGCGGTTTATCCGTAAAACAAAAAGCAGCCTGTACAACAGTTAGGTCGAATTCTCAAATCTGACATTTGGGGTATTGTGAAAATGGATGGTAATAACAGGATCTTCAAGGATTTTGTCGGATACCAGTATTCAGCTTGAAATCTTATTATCGAACAAATCATACGGAAATCCGGAATATGCCCCGCACCAACGCTGCCCAATCCCACGAATACCGCGCCATCCAACAGGCTGCGCAGCCCCTGTTTTCGTCGCAGAACCGTACCGAGCAGCATATGCTGACATTTCCAACGCAACATACGCTGCACATCGACAGTTACTCCGGTGAAGCAGACGGACGCAATTTGAGCGGCAGCCTGTGTCAGCTGCGCGATTCGGAAGGCGGCACGGTGACGCAATGGCAATCGCTGGACGATTCCGCCGCGTTTTACCAATACATCGCCCACAGCAACGGCAGGGATTATTTATTGTTCCGCCAAGATTTGTACGGATACAGCGTGCTGGACTTTGCCACGGGGGAAATCATGCAGTACCTGCCGCGCGCCGCGCTGGACGGTACGGAAACATTTATCTGGACGGAAGCGCATTACAATCCCGCCAACGATATGCTGGCAGTAGGTGGCTGTTATTGGGCTGCACCTTATGCCCTGCTGCTGGCAGATTTCAGCAACCCAATGTCTGCCCCTCCACGCATGACCGATGCGCTCTATGAATATATCCCAAATTTTTGGGATGATTACGATGGAGAAATAGATTTCCATGCGTGGCGCGGCACGGATTTGCTCTATACCGCACCGCTATTGGAAGAAAAAAACGCTGCGCTGAAAATTTTGACACAGGCGCAATATTTGTCTTGGTTGGAATAGGTTTCAGCCATCAATTACAAAAGGTCGTCTGAAAATGCTCACCATCGAAGATTTGCACACACAAAACCTGCTTCTGCTCGAAGCCGTTTCCGGCAGCCGCGCCTACGGTTTGGCGACGCCTGAATCCGATACCGACATCAAAGGCGTGTTTTACCTGCCCAAATCGATGTTTTACGGCATGGGATACATCCCGCAAATCAGCAACGAAACCAACGACATCGTTTATTACGAGCTGGGGCGGTTTATCGAGCTTTTGCTACAAAGCAACCCGAACACGCTGGAACTGCTCGCCTCGCCGCCCGACTGCGTGCGCTACCGTTCGCCGCTGATGGACGCGTTCAAAACCGAATGGTTTGTGTCCAAAGCCTGCCGTCAGAGTTTCGCCGGATACGCCTACGGGCAAATCAAAAAAGCACGCGGGCTGAACAAGAAAATCAGCAATCCGATGTCGTCTGAAAAGAAAAGCGTGCTCGATTTCTGCCACATCGTAGAAGGCGCGCAAACCGTGCCGCTGCGGCACTGGCTTTCGCAACGCGGAATGGAGCAACGGCGCGTCGGTTTGGTCAAAATCGCCCACGCCCGCGAACTCTACGCCCTGTTTTACGACCCAGACGGCACGCGCGGCTACCACGGCGTCGCACTCAAACCCGAAGCCACCAACCTCTCCCTCAGCTCCGTTCCCGAAGGCGAAACCCCGCTTGCCTACCTCTCCTTCAACCAAGACGGATACAGCAGCTACTGCCGCGAATACGCCTCCTATCAGCAATGGCTGGCGGAACGCAACGAAACGCGCTACCAAGGCACGCAGGCACACGGACAGGGCTACGACGCCAAAAACATGATGCACACCTTCCGCCTGCTCGAAACCGCCCGCGACATCGCCCGCCACGGCGAAATCCGCCCGCGCCGCCCCAACCGCGACGAACTGCTCGCCATCAAACGCGGCGAATCCTCCTACGAAGCACTGCTGGAAAAAGCGGAACGGCTGATGGCGGAAGTGGAAACAGCGTTTGAGGCAGCCGACCTGCCCGAAACGGTAAATGCCGCTTCGGCTTTGGCGGCTTTGGTTGATGTGAGGGAAAAAATTTACGGATAGATGGCGAAAGGTCGTCTGAAAATGGAAGCGGCGGGATTTATCGCGAATGGACTTTATAGTGATTAAAATTGCAATGATACGGCGTTGCCAACGCCCTTATGTACTACCCGTACACGGCGGGCGTTGCCGCCTTGTCTCATTTTTATTTTAATCCACTATAAAAATCGCTCCATGTGAACTAAACATCAGCCCCATAAATAAAGAGGTCGTCTGAAAACCTGTTTTCAGACGACCCCTATCTTTTTAAAACTCAATAATCTGTTTCAAATCAATCCGCTTCCAACACCACTTTCATGGCTTGGTTTTCGGCGGCGTGTTTGAACACATCATAAGCTTTTTCCAATTCGCTGAATTTGAAACGGTGGGTCAGCATTTTGGTGTAATCGACGGAGCTGCTGGAAATGGCCTTCATCAGCATTTCGGTGGTATTGGCGTTTACCAAACCGGTTGTGATGGCGAGGTTTTTAATCCAGAGTTTTTCAAGTTTGAAATCAACGGATTGACCGTGTACGCCGACGACGGCGATATGACCGCCCGGTTTGACGATGTCTTGACACATATTCCATGTGGCGGGGATGTCGACGGCTTCAATTGCGCAATCCACGCCGTCTTCGCCAACGATGGCAAAGACTTGTTTGGATACGTCGCCTGAAGCGGGGCTGATGGTATAGGTCGCGCCCAGTTCTTTCGCCAGTTTCAAACGGTTTTCATCCATATCGCAAACGATGATGGCGGCGGGGCTATACAGTTGGGCGGTCAACAGGGCGGACATACCGACGGGGCCTGCGCCTGCGATGAAAACGGTGTCGCCGGGTTTGACATCGCCGTATTGCACGCCGATTTCGTGGGCGGTCGGCAAGGCGTCGCTCAACAGCAGCGCGACTTCTTCGTTGACATTGTCAGGCAGCGGAACAAGGCTGTTGTCGGCATAAGGCGTGCGGACGTATTCTGCCTGCGTGCCGTCAATCATGTAGCCCAAAATCCAGCCGCCGTTACGGCAGTGTGAATAGAGTTGGATTTTGCAGTTGTCGCAAGTGCAGCATTTGCTGACGCATGAAATAATGACTTTATCGCCGACTTTGATGTTTTTTACAGCCTCGCCGACTTCTTCTACAATACCGATGCCTTCATGACCAAGAATACGTCCGTCGGCGACTTCGGGGTTTTTGCCTTTCCAAATACCCAAGTCAGTACCGCAAATCGTGGTTTTGACGATTTTCACCACCGCATCGGTCGGATCGATAATCTGCGGACGGGGTTTTTCTTCAAAACGGATGTCGTTTTCGCCGTGATAAACCATTGCTTTCATGCTGATACTCCTTGCTGGTTGATTAATACTGTAGAACAAATTAATTTTCCATACTGCAATAAAGTAGTTTTATGTAGTGTTATATACCCCCTAAAAAATATATGTCAATAAGAATTATTTTCACAATGCTATACCATAACATATTGTTTTAAATATAAATAAACCCAAAACAAATATTAATGAACACATCCTCATCTTTCGCCGAACGCCTGATACGCTGGCAACGGCAACACGGCCGTCACGATTTGCCTTGGCAGGTCAAAAACCCTTATTGTGTCTGGCTTTCCGAAATCATGCTCCAGCAAACGCAGGTTGCCACCGTGTTGGACTACTATCCGCGTTTCTTGGAAAAATTTCCGACCGTACAGGCACTTGCCGCTGCGCCGCAAGACGAAGTGTTGTCGTTGTGGGCGGGCTTGGGCTATTACAGCCGCGCGCGCAATCTGCACAAAGCCGCGCAACAAGTCGTCGAACAATTCGGCGGCACGTTTCCGTCGGAGCGTAAAGACTTGGAAACCCTCTGCGGCGTAGGCAGAAGCACCGCCGCCGCTATTTGCGCCTTTGCCTTCAACCGCCGCGAAACCATTTTGGACGGCAACGTCAAACGCGTACTCTGCCGCGTGTTCGCCCGCGACGGCAATCCGCAGGACAAAAAATTCGAAAACTCGCTCTGGACGCTTGCCGAAAGCCTGCTGCCGTCTGAAAACGCCGATATGCCGGCCTACACGCAAGGTTTGATGGACTTGGGGGCAACCGTGTGCAAACGGACAAAACCCTTGTGTCATCAATGCCCGATGGCGGACATCTGCGAAGCGAAAAAGCAAAACCGCATCGCCGAGCTGCCGCGTAAAAAAACCGCCCCCGAAGTGCAAACCCTGCCGCTTTACTGGCTGATTATCCGCAACCAAGACGGCGCAATCTTGCTGGAAAAACGCCCCGCCAAAGGCATTTGGGGCGGCCTGTATTGCGTGCCGTGTTTTGAAACCCTGAACGAAACATACGTTTACGCCGAAAAGCTCGGCATCGTTTCAGACGACCTTTCCGAGCAACCCGCCCTCACCCACCGCCTGACGCATCGTTTATTGATGATTACGCCGTTTGAAGCGCAAATCAGTTCGTCTGACACGCTGCGCCATTCTGAAAACGCATCAAAAGATAACCGCTTCTGGGTGAAACCCGAAAATTTGGCGGATTACGGTTTGCCCAAACCGCTGGCAGATTATTTGAAACAACGGCAGCAGGCATTGTTTTAAAAATGCTTGAAAACCAAACACACAGCATCCAACTCTAAAACACAATAAACATACCCGCGCGTTATACAAACCCGCCCGCGCCCGTCAGGAATCCCATGCACACACTCCCCCTGCTTACCCAACAGTTCGTCGAACTCCCACCGTTTTTCTATTCCCGCGTTTCCCCTGAGCCGCTGACCGCGCCCTATTGGGTCGCCTTCAACACCGATTTGGCGGCAGAGTTGAATTTGGATACAGATTTTCAGACGACCGCCAACCTTGACTACCTCAGCGGCAACGCCCCGCAATACGCGCCCGCACCCATTGCCGGTGTTTACAGCGGCCATCAGTTCGGCGTCTATACCCCGCGCCTCGGCGACGGACGAGCGCTCCTGATTGGCGATTCCGTCGATGCCGCGGGACAACGCCAAGAGTGGCAGCTCAAGGGCGCAGGCAAAACGCCCTATTCCCGCTTTGCCGACGGTCGCGCCGTCTTGCGCTCCTCCATCCGCGAATACCTCTGTTCCGAAGCCATGCACGGTCTCGGCATCCCCACGACCCGCGCCCTCGCCCTATGCGGCAGCGACGACCCCGTTTATCGGGAAACCGTCGAAACTGCCGCCGTCCTGATCCGCATCGCCCCGAGCTTTCTGCGTTTCGGCCATTTCGAATACTTCTATTACACCGGCCGCGAAGCCGAAATCCAACAACTTGCCGACTACCTCATCCGGCATTACTACCCCGACTGCCAAGATGCCGACAATCCCTACGCCGCCCTGTTGGAACAAATCCGCAACCGCAACGCCGATACCGTCGCCGCATGGCAAAGCGTCGGCTTCTGCCACGGCGTAATGAATACCGACAACATGTCTGCACTGGGACTCACCATAGACTACGGCCCTTTCGGCTTCCTCGACGATTACGACCGCCGCCACGTCTGCAACCATTCCGACACCCAAGGCCGCTACGCCTACAATGCCCAGCCCTTCGTCGCCCATTGGAATTTCGCTGCCCTCGCCTCCTGCTTCGACGCCCTCGTCCCACACGACACCCTCGAACAACTCATCGACGGCTGGACAGAAGTTTTTCAGACGACCTATTTAGAGAAAATGCGCCGAAAACTCGGTTTGCAGCAAGCAGACAAAAGAGACGACGAAAGCCTTATCGCCGACCTCTTCGCCGCCCTGCAAGACCAAAAAACCGACTTCACCCTGTTTTTCAGAAACCTGTCCGAAGTCAGCAATACACACGGCGAACCCCTCCCGCCCAAACTCGAACAGACCTTCAAAAACGGCGTCCCGCCCGCCTTCATCCGCTGGCTCGGACGCTACCGCCAACGCCTGCGCGCCGAAAACAGCGTTCCCGCCGAACGCGCAATACGCATGAACCGGACCAACCCGCTCTACATCCTGCGCAACTACCTTGCCGAACAGGCCATCGCCCAAGCCCGAAACGGCGACTACCGCGAAATCGAACGCCTGCGCCGCTGCCTCGCCCGTCCCTTTGACGAACAGGCAGAGTTCGCCGACCTTGCCGAACCGCCGCCCGAAGGCAGCATTCCGGTTTGCGTCAGTTGTTCAAGTTAGACGTTGAAGACAGACAAAAAGGTCGTCTGAAAATATTCAGACGACCTTGACCGTAAAGAACGATATCAACAAAAATATAGTGGATTAACTTTAAATCAGTACGGCGTTGCCTCGCCTTGCCGTACTATCTGTACTGTCTGCGGCTTCGTCGCCTTGTCCTGATTTAAATTTAATCCACTATACGCCCATGCCCCATTTAAACGGCGGCACATCTTTTGCAACCAACCGAACAGACCGACCCAAAAAAGGAAAACAGATGAAAACCATCCGCATCAAAATCTGCGGCATCACCCGCCCCGAAGACGCCCGAAAAGCCGCCGAGCTGGGCGTCGATGCCATCGGTTTGGTTTTTTACGCCGCCAGCAAACGCGCCGTCACGCTCGAACAGGCAAAAAAAATCGTGGCAGCCCTTCCCCCTTTTGTCTCCGTCGTTGCCTTATTCGTCAATGAAACAGCGGAAATCATCCGCGAAACCCTCCGGCAAGTACCCATCGACATCATCCAATTTCACGGCGACGAAGACGATGAATTTTGCCGTCAGTTTGACCGCCCCTATCTCAAAGCCATACGCGTCCAATCCGCTTCAGACATCGAAGCCGCACAAACCCGATTCCCCAACGCCCGCGCCCTATTGTTTGATGCCTACCATCCCAACGAATACGGCGGCACAGGTCTGAGCTTCGACTGGACGCTGCTGCCGGACAATCTGACCAAACCTTGGATTCTGGCAGGCGGCTTGACCCCGCAAAATATCGCGGCAGCCATCCAAACCAGCAATGCCGCGGCAGTCGATGTTTCAGGCGGCGTGGAAAGTGCCGGCGGCATCAAAGACGAAGCCAAAATGGCTGCCTTCATCCAAGCCGTCCGCGCCATTCGGTAAACCTTTTGGTCAAAAAAAGCGTTGGTGCATTTTATGCCGTTTTATATGGAACAGGTATCCTGTATCTTATACAACACACAACTTACCCATTGATTTATATAGATTTTAAAAAGAACAGGGCAATTACCTGACATTTGGCAAGCAGAAAATCCGCCGTTTTCTCAAAAAATAGAAAATTTTTTCATATAAAAATTTGACAAAACTATGCCTTTCGTAGATAATAACGCCCGTTGAGTTGCTTGATGCAGCTTGATTTTTCTCCTCTATTTCTCCTTTGTAGACTTGGCGCATATCCCAAACGATATGCGCATTTTTTTATCTTGACTTTCCGAATTTTAAAATAAATTCAAATAAAACAAGATATTCCCATCTACTTCAATTCTCACGCACACAAAAATCCATCTTTAAAAAACGTATCATCCTCAATAAAAAATTAACAAACACCCACCGTTTACCCTCCCCTGTCAAAGCAAAAATAATGGTTGCAAAGCGTGTTTCCTCTTTTCCCTCCTCCGTTGATTTGAAATACTGATAAAAAAGGTCGTCTGAAACAGAAAATCCGTTTTCAGACGACCTTTTAAAATCATTCGGTATTATTCGGCGTTATTTTGTGCCACTTCTTCAGTTTCGGTGGCTGCGCCGACTTGTTCGGCTTCTACTGCCTCGGTTTTCGCTGCCTGTTTGGCCGCTTGGCGCTCGGCTTGTTCTGCCAAAGCCTGCTGGACAAACGGATGCTGTTGGGCGATGGCTTGTTCTTCCGCGCTGACTTCGCCTTTGAAGCGGTTGTTCAAATCAAAACGTTTTCCGCCGCGCGCCAGGGCTTTGAGGTAGCGGGGGCGGCGGCAATGGTTGGCGAGGACGCGGGCGATCAGGGCAGGGTCGTATTGGGGCAGCGCGGCAACAAGGTCTTGGTCGATGCCGACGGCCAGCGGTTTGAATCGTTTGAAGACGTCGTATTTGCCGTAGATGTGGTCGGCAATCATGTCGGTCTGTTTTTTCTTGCTCATGGTTTGGACGGCGGATTTCAAAGCTGCGCCCAAAGCGGTTTCTTGTGTCATGTCGTTTGTATTCCTCTAAAATAAAGCCGTGCGTTTCGCTATGGCACGGTAATGGCGGTATTTTAGTATAAAGCCTGTGTTTTGGCTAAGTTTTTTTGCGAATGTTCGATTGTAAATGTTTATGTTGCGGACGGGCCGGCACACTTATCTCAATAGGCGTTGAGAAAGGTCGTCTGAAAATGTTCAGCACAATCCGTCATGTTTGTTTTCAGACGACCTCTTTAGATTTTATCTTCACTACTTGGTAATGTCTGGCGTATCGACGGCTACGTCGGCATTTTGTGCGCGATGGCGCAGGGCGTGGTCGATAAGCACGAGCGCGAGCATGGCTTCGGCGATGGGGGCGGCGCGCAGACCGACGCAGGGGTCGTGTCTGCCGTGCGTAGCGAGTTCGACGGGGTTGCCGTTGATGTCGATGCTGCGGCGCGGAGTGGCGATGGAGCTGGTGGGTTTGATGGCGATGTTGACGTGGATGTCTTGCCCGGTGCTGATGCCGCCGAGGATGCCGCCTGAGTGGTTGGACAGGAAGCCTTGCGGGGTGAGTTCGTCGCCGTGTTCGCTGCCGCGTTGAACGACGCTGCTGAAACCTGCGCCGATTTCCACGCCTTTGACGGCGTTGATGCCCATCATGGCGTAGGCGATTTCGGCATCGAGGCGGTCGAAAACGGGTTCGCCCAAGCCGACGGGGACGTTGGCCGCTTCGATATGCAGTTTCGCGCCGACGGAATCCAACGATTTGCGCACGCTGTCCATATAGTTTTCCAGCTCGGCAATTTGGCTTTGGTTGGCGGCGAAGAAGGGGTTTTGGGAGATGTGTTCGTAGCCTTCAAACTGAATTTCTTTTTCGCCGACTTGGGTCACGTAGGCGGTGATTTCCGTGCCGAATTTTTCTTTCAGCCATTTTTTGGCAACGGCTCCGGCGGCAACGCGGGCGGCGGTTTCGCGGGCGGAGCTTCTGCCGCCGCCGCGGTAGTCGCGCGTGCCGTATTTGTGCCAATAGGTATAGTCGGCGTGGCCGGGACGGAAGCTGGTGGCGATATTGCCGTAGTCTTTACTGCGTTGGTCGGTATTGCGGATTAAGAGGGCGATGGGGGTGCCGGTGGTTTTGCCTTCGAAGACGCCGGAGAGGATTTCGACTTGGTCGGCTTCGCGGCGTTGGGTAACGTGGCGGCTGGTGCCGGGTTTGCGCCGGTCGAGGTCGGCTTGGATGTCTGATTCGGTCAATGCCAGTCCAGGCGGGCAGCCGTCAATGATGCAGCCCAAACCTGCGCCGTGGCTTTCGCCGAAGGTGGTAACGGTGAAGAGTTGTCCGAAAGTGTTGCCTGCCATGTTTCCCTCTATCGGTCATTTACTGAAAGATGACGGATTTTAGCATACAAAGGTCGTCTGAAACGCTTTCGGCGGGCGAATCCTGCCTTTGACACGCCTTCTGTTATCGAATCAAATCCCAAGCGAATTTGCCTATGGTCAGGCACAGCAACACCATGAATCCGTAACGCAGAAACTGGGTTCCGCCGCGTATCGCCAATTTCGCGCCGACCACGCCGCCGCACAAATTCGCCAGCGCAAGCGGGATTGCCCACGCCCAAACGACGTGTCCTTGCGGGATAAAAAATGTCAACGCGGCGAGATTGGTGGTCGAGTTGATGACTTTGCCCGATGCGTTTGCCGTCAAAAAATCGTAGCCGTAAAAACGGACGAACACGAAAGCCAAAAGGCTGCCCGTCCCCGGTCCGAAAATGCCATCGTAAAAGCCGATTAATGCGCCGAAAAACAAGCCCCATAGGGTTTCGCGGCGCGTCAGCTTTTCAGTGCGCACCGTTTGTCCCAAATCTTTTTTGATAAAGGTATAAACACACATGGCAATCATGATGACCAGCATCGCCGGTTTCATGTATTGCACAGGGAAAAAGACCACGGCTTTCGCGCCCAGATAGGAAGCGGCAAACGCCAGTACGGCGGCGGGCAGCAGCATTTTCCACGGTACGGGGATTCTGCGCAGATATTGCCCCGTGGCAGTAACCGTCCCGCAGCAGGAGGCAAACTTATTCACGCCCATCACCGAAGCAACAGGTGTGGAAGTTGGCAGCAAGTTAAACAGCCCGGGTATTTGCAACAACCCGCCGCCGCCGACCGCCGCGTCCATCAGTCCGGCGCAAAATCCTGTAAGCAGTAAGAGGTAGAAAAAGGAATCTACGGGCATAGTCCCTCCCTTGAAAAAGCCGCCTTATCGGTGTCGCGCGATTGTGGCGGAATACTATCTGAAACAGGCGGTATTTTAACTGAAACCCATCTGCACCGTATTACCGCCTATCCCGTTTCAGACGACCTTTTCTTTTAGATTCAGTGACTCACATTGCGGAAGAGGCGTTCCTCCATTAGAATCCGCCCTTCCTTGTTTTCTCCTGCCAATAAGGCACAACTACGGACAAAACCGTTTTCAGACGACCTGTTTGACCCGATACCGCAAAAGCGCAATGCCATTGACCGCTGACTGACTTTCTTTTCGGTCGCTTTAAAGATATAGTGGGTCAACTTAAAACAAGGGCGGCTTTGCGTTGCCCTGCCCTGTGTTTTATCCATCTGCCTAAATGATGCGTTTCAGCTCAGTTGAAAGAAACTCCGCGATGAAAGAACTAGACAAAACCGACCTGAAAATCCTGAAAATCCTTCAGCAAAATGCCCGCACACCCATGACGGAGTTGGCAGAAAAAGTCGGATTATCCACCACTCCGGTTACCGAACGCGTCCGCCGCCTTGAGCGCGACAATTTCATTACCGGCTATCATGCCCGCCTCAACCCGCACCAACTCGGGCAAAGCCTGCTGGTCTTTGTCGAACTGAAGCTGCGTTCCAAATCGGGCAATATTTTTGAAGATTTCCGCCGCGAAATCATGCGGATTCCGCAAATTTTGGAATGCCACCTCGTATCCGGCGAATACGATTACCTGATCAAAGTCCGCCTGCCCAATATGGCGGCTTATCGGGACATGTTGGGCAATATCCTGCTGCACCTGCCTGCGGCAGCGGAAAGCCGCAGCTATGTCGTTATGGAAGAGGTCAAAGAAACGGCAGTGTTAGATTTAGAGTGATTTAACTACATTAAAAAAGGTCGTCTGAAAGTTTATAACGTTCAGACGACCTTTTTTCAAAATACCTTTTATACCCACGATAGAAACACTATCAACTAAGATACTTTGACAGCTTCAAATCCATCCCTTCCCCATCAAACCCAAGCATTTCCCTACCAAACCCACAAACAAAAAAATGCACACATTCAATTGAATGTGTGCCAAGTCTACAAAGGAGAAATAGAGGAGAAACTATTAACTGACTACTCGAACCAGCTAACGAATCGGATTATCCATGAAAATAAAATTTTAGGCAAGTATTTTTCTTGTAAAGTTTCTAAATTAATTCATTGTAATATTTAAGCTGTAACTCTATTTCATCACTCTTAGCCTACCGTATCCCAATAAAATAAAAACCACCCGCTGCAAACCGAATACCAAACCGGCATCAGTAGCTTCCAAGCCTGCCCACCGAATCAATGTTAAAATACTCGTCCCTGTCATTCATGAGCAAAACACATTATGACCGCCGCCATCGAACACGTCCAAGCCGCCGCCTTTGATTTGGACGGCACACTATGCGATTCCGTCCCCGACCTTGCCGCCGCAGCCGAAGCCATGCGCGAATATCTCGGCATGGAGCCGCTGCCTGCCAAAACAGTAGAAAGCTACGTCGGCGACGGCATCGGCAAACTCGTCCACCGCGTCATCACCAACGACCGCGACCAAGAAGCCGCGCCTGATTTGTGGGAAAAAGGTTTCGTGTTCTACATGAAATACTACCGCGACCACTTGAGCGACTTCGCCCGCCCCTACCCCGAAACCGAAGCCGGGCTGGCATTGCTCAAATCTCTGGGCATCCCGCTGGTGGTCATCACCAATAAAAACGAAATCCTCGCTGCCGAACTCTTGAAACAGCTCGGACTCGCCGACTACTTCAGCCTGATTCTCGGCGGCGACAGCCTGCCCGAAAAGAAACCCAGCCCGCTGCCGCTGCAACACGCCGCCGAAGTCTTGGGCATTGATCCCGCCAATATGATCATGGTCGGCGATTCCCGCAACGACATCATCGCTGCCAAAGCCGCCGGCTGCCTCAGCGTCGGCGTCACCTTTGGCTACGGCGACATGACTTTATTGTCGCAAGACAAGGCGACCAAGCCCGATTGGATTATCGGCTCGCTGCCCGAAATTTATGAAAACCTGCGACCGAAAAAAGCGGAAGACGACGAGTAATCAGTATCCTTGTTTTCAGACGACCTTTATTTCCACTTCAAAGGTCGTCTGAAAATAGAGCAGTGGAAATAAAAAGATTCGTCATTATCGAACAAAGAGAATGACGGAATGAAAGTTGCTTATCTCTCCTCACTATCCTACAACCCGCAAGTCAGATTCAAGAATCTGACCTACAAATCGACCTTTTCAGACGACCTCTGCATGAAACCCCAAAAATCCCTGCGCGCCCGCGCGATGGACATTCTTTCCCGAAAGGAAATCAGCCGTGTCGGACTCAAACGCAAGCTCGCCCCGTATGCCGAAAGCGAAGAAGAATTGGAAAACGTGTTGGACGAATTTGCCGAACGCAACTGGCAATCCGACCAACGCTACGCCGAAGCCTACATCCACAGCAAAAGCCGCCAACACGGTTCCCTGCGTCTGAAACAGGCATTGACGCAGCAAGGCATAGGCGAAACCGTCAGCCGCGAATTTATGCCCGACAAATCGAGCGAACTGCAAACCGCCGTCGCCGTGTTGCGCAAAAAATTCAAACAGCCCGCCGCCGATTTGAAAGACAAGCAAAAACAAGCGCGCTTCCTCGCATATCGCGGCTTCGATATGGACACCATCCACGCCGCGCTCAAAAACAGTTGGGATGAAGATGATGTTTTTGAATACGGAGAAAATTAAACCGCCCTGCTTGAATCTTCCCGTCCATCGGCGTACCCTTACGCTTTTGCCACCCATTCACAACAGAGATGACCATGTCCGAAGAACAACGCAACGCCCCTAATCCGCTTTTGGAAGACGAACGCAAAAACCCCGTTTACCGGCTCGGTCGGGCTGTCGCCGGATTTATGGTTATCGTATGGGCGGGCGTATTGATTTTGGTGTTTTATTTAGTATTCCGTTTTTGGTTAAACTAAATTTCTCGCACGCCCTCCATCCCATTTTCTACAACCGTTTGCACTTTGCAAAAAGGTCGTCTGAAAAATCAAATATCGATTTTTCAGACGACCTTTTCCAATTTATCAAAACACATTTGAGTTCAGATCAGGCAACACCATACCGGTTGAAAGCCGTTCACGATAAATTATCTATCCGCTCAAATCACAGGCATTCAAAACCAACCGGCAACAGCATGAAACAGATAAGTCATACCGCTCCACGCCCATTTGCTTACTGCAACCGTTATCCAGCCCATCAACACCAGCACAATCAAACCGAAAAAATCAGGTATATGCAGATAAAACCAAGCCGCAACAGGTTTGCGCCAAAAATCTGATTGCTGCTGTTTCTTCTCCAAAGCCGCGTGCATAAACGGTCGCTCCAAATGCAGATCACAATTCACACCATACTCGCTGCGCACATACTCATTGATGACTTTCAAAGTACGGCGGCTCGGCTGCAAGAAAATATCGATAAGCGTACCGACGACAGGAATCATGCCGAGCAACATATCCGCAAAAGCAAGATATACGGCAGGACGCATTTTATGATCCGGCACGCCCAACTCCCGCCCCATACGAAAAGCCTTCATCGTCAAAAAAAGCCCGGCAATATCCCCGACAAAAGGAATCAGCGACAATATGGCATCAACGCCGATTCCTTGTTTGGTAAAAGGAATGCAAAACAAACTATCCATGGTATTAGCATATTTAGCCAACTCGCGCTCACGTCGGATGATTTCCTGACGCTCATAAGGTATAGGTGTGTGCTTCATCATGTTTTTATTGTAGTGGGTTTAACAAAATTTAGAGCGGTACAACGTCATGACCGTTTACGGTCATTCTCCATAAAAGCCAATTGCAGTATGGCCGTGTGTGACGCAAGGTCGTCTGAAAAGCATTTGAGTATTTTTCATTTCATCAAAGTAGCGCTTTCAGACGACCTTTGAACGCGGCCAAACTACTTTTAACACGCCTTGGTTTCTTTACTTCGGCAGCCCGGTATTCGGATCCAATCCCGCCTGCTGTGCCAATCTGCGCACCAGTTCATCGGATGGTTTTGCCGGAGCAGGACCTTCTTCAAAACGTTGGATGGCGATTTTACCGTCCCAGCTCGGCAGTTTTGCCGGGGGCAGCGGGACAATTTCGTCTAGATCGTGAACGTTGAGTTCGGGTTTGAGATGTGCATGAGTTACAAGAAATTCACGAATAATTTTATATCGGCGTGAACGTTCTTTATCTTCAGGAATACCCCATTGTTTATATTGACTTTGAGGGTTATCAGTATAAAAAGCTCTACTCACAGATTGCGCAGATGCCGTCATTCCTGCTTTCACACCTTGATGCGAATAAAATAATGCTTTTTGATAATCCTTTCTGTTATCGTATGTTGCAGCAGCCATCTGTGCTGCTCCCGCATCAGGAAATTCTTGTGTAGCTGCACATTCTTGCAATTTATCTCGAATTTTTAATCTAAAAGAATGACTGGCATCATCTTTTATTTTCATAATTAATTCACGTACTTCATACTGCGCTTTGGCATTCCCCAAATCCGCAGCTTTACGCAGATAAATAATCGAATCGTCTGCACCATGTTTGGGGCCGTAACCGACATCAATATAAAGCGACCACCAATAATGCGCGCTGGCAGGCAGGATTTTCATCAGCTTTTCGTTCCAGTAAATACCTTCACCCCGACGTTCGCGGGTTTCAATATTGATGTCTTTGCTTTTCAGCAAGATTTCCTGCAAGGTCAGGTTTGCCTGCCAATGTCCGTTGGCTGCGGCAATACGGTAATACGGCAAATAACGGTCGAGCACTCCAGGTTTGGGCAGCCAACGGTTTTTAAAATCGTGGTAAAGGGCGTATCGGTATAGTTGATCTGCTTCCTGTGGCAAGGACGGGAACTGTTCTTTGACGCAGGTAAATTCTAAGTTTTTAAGTTTAGAGGAATATGAGCCCATAACTTGCTTGCCCACGTCTGTTTGGGGATTTCTGACAATATCCATCGCAGACCTTGCCAGTTCCCTACCGACATCACATGCAGTAAGCAACGGCATACTCACCAATATAGTAGATAAAAGTGACGGTATATTTTTGTTTTTCATTGTTTTTATTGAAATCGTATGTATTTGGTTCAAGTCGAATGGGAAACAATCCCAAAGTTGGTGTTTAAATGAATGTCGTCTGAAAGTACGGTTTCAACAAGTTTGAAACTCAACTATTGAAAATCATGTTTCAGACGACCTTCAGGCTTTATCCCCTGTCAGCCTCTTTTATTTACTTCGGCAGCCCAGTATTCGGATCCAATCCTGCCTGCTGTGCCAATCTGCGCACCAGTTCATCGGATGGTTTTGCCGGAGCAGGTCCTTCTTTAAAACGTTGGATGGCAATTTTACCGTCCCAGCTCGGCAGTTTTGCCGGGGGCAGCGGAACGATATCATCTAGGTCATGAACGTTGAGTTCGGGTTTTAGGTGAGCGTTTTTCCATAGGAAATCTCTTATTGCATCATAACGCCTAGATCGTTCCTCATCCTCTACCATTCCCCAAGATTTATATTTACCTTTAGCATCATTAGTAGCAAAAGCTCGGGATAATACCAATGCACTCGAACTTTCTCCCGCCTTTATCGATTGATGATAAAAATTCACCGCAGTTCCATAGTCTTTTGCATTATTCCAAAAAGCAGCCATCATTCTTCCAGCCATTCCATCAGGACGGTCTTGATTTGCAGCACAAGTCCGCATTTTATTTGTTAGCCCCAATCTAAAGGTATGACTTGAATCATCCTGTATCTTCATTAACAGCTCAGCTACTTCAGATTGCGCTTTAGCATTCCCCAAATCTGCGGCTTTACGCAGATAAATAAGTGAATCGTCTGCACCATGTTTAGGACCATAACCGACATCAATATAAAGCGACCACCAATAATGTGCACTGGCGGGTAGGATTTTCATTAGCTTCTCGTTCCAATAAATACCCTCGCCACGACGTTCGCGGGTTTCGATATTGATGTCTTTGCTTTTCAGCAATATTTCCTGCAAAGTCAGGTTTGCCTGCCAATGTCCGTTGGCGGCGGCAATACGGTAATACGGCAAATAGCGGTCGAGTACGCCCGGTTTGGGCAGCCAGCGGTTTTTAAAATCGTGGTAGAGGGCGTAGCGGTATAGTTGATCTGCTTCCTGCGGCAAAGAAGGAAACTGTTCTTTGACGCAGGTAAATTCTAAGTTCTTAAGTTTAGAGGAATATGAGCCCATAACTTGTTTTCCTGTTTCTGTTTGGGGATTTTTAACGACATCAATTGCAACCTTGGCTAGTTCTCTACCTATATCACATGCAGTCAGTAATGGGATGCTGATTAATATAGTGGATAAAATTTTGATTTTCATATCATTTCCTAGTCCAAATCTTGGGTGTACACTCGGTTTTTATTAGTTAAATCAAATTCTAATAATGGCATTAATCGTTTTTGTTTAGTTTCTTTTGCTGACTTATTTTGATCCAACACTTCAGCCCAAGATAAAAATGTTTTTCCAGAGATATTTGGATCTACCAGCTGCACCCCTGGATTCATCTCTTCATTACCATTCGTATGCCATCCCCAAGTTTCATGCCTTATCTTGTGTGAAGCCGGCTGACTTTCGACAGCTACATTTAATTCACTGTCTATCTGCATACTGCGTGTATTGATATTGGCAGAACCGAGCGTAGCGAAGGTATCGTTGATTAAGCAAAGTTTGGAATGGATATAAATTTCTTCCCAGTCTTCGGCAACCAATGTACAAATATGCACCTTGATACCTTCTTTTTCCAAATCTTCCTTCAAAATTTTGCGAAGCTCTTCAGTATTTTTTGTCTTTTTGACTTTCTCCGCCAACTCCCTCTCTTTGACTTCCCTATCGTTCAGACCTTCAATAGGTTTCAACGGCGGAGGCGGCAAAATAAAATCAGGTAGGATTTTGCGCCAAATACTGTCTGCGGAAAGATTGGGGAACATGCGTTGTATTGCATTGCCATACCCTGCCTGCTCCAAAATACGTTCACGTGCGACAGTAGGCATAACATCACGACGCCCCAAACTTGCAAGCATACGTTCAGTATTGATCATTCCCGGTCCTAACCCTTCTTTAGAAGAATTGGTAACCACAAAGACACAAAGAGGCTGCATCTCAGAAGCATCAATCCCAAAACGTTCGGCAAAGTTTTTACGCTCTTTACAGCTATCGCGTAATGCCTCAGCAAATGGAGGGAAACGGAAATACTGGTTTTCAAAATAGATATAGGAAGTTGCCATTTTGAAATTTTGATTATATAAAGCCAGTATGTTTTCTTCCTGATATTCGGGCTGTGTACGCAAAACTTGAGCATATAGCAATTCTGTTTGCGAATCGTCTTTTTCAACGTTTTGGGGCTTGAACTGTTCACGCTTCACACGTTCAACCGGCTCTATTTTATCCATCCGGTTTTGGTAATAACCGTTGTCTTCAATTGCTTTATTCCAACCTTGAACAAAATTGGCATCAATGTCGTACAACACTTTCCCTGTCAACTTACAGGAGATATCCTGACGCGGCGTACCAAAAAATGCACCTGCGCTTGGATCACGTCCGCGCATTTGACTTTCTTCTATATTTTCTAACTTTTCCAGCTCTACGACTTCTCCTGGACCTTTTCTGCTCGTTGTATAGGTTTTATACTCATCAGGCAAAGCATAGTGGTCACTAGTATCCCAATAACGGTCAAGCATATTGTGCCCCATCACAAAACCAACTGCCGATTTTGGATCGGTATAGTCAATCATGACGCTTTTTTGATGATGGGTTGGTGTAAATCTCAATACGTCTTTGGTTAAAGCGGACAGTCCTTTATCTTCAAAGGGGAAATCTTTCGGGAAAATTGCGGGATTGATTTCTCGAGGAAGAAAAGAGACTTTTTGCTTCCGATTTTTATAATCCTCTTGGTTGCGCAGACGCATAAAAGCCATTGTATTAGGATATTTCTTTTCGTTTCGCAATAAGAAATAGTAATTCATACAATTGACGTAATTACGGAATAAATTGAAATTAAAAAATAAATCCCAAATACTTTCTAGGTCGTCTTTTAATCCGCCCAATTTCTCTAGACGACTTGTGACACTCCCCTTAACTTGATCGATTAGGTGGACCGGTTCTGTTCCCTTAACTTCTTCTTTTACTTTTGCAAACAACTTATCAAATAAGGCAATACGCAAGTCATCAACATCGTTTACCGGACCGTTACTGTTAAGGCCTGTAACCTTGGACACAACACCAATAGCGGTTTTAACTAATTTTCCATCCCTATATTCCTCATATAATCCTTGGGCGGCAGTATGCACATAATTCATCAAACGGAAATGGATTTCCTCTCTAATGCCAAAACGCATATTCCGCCATCCATCTCTCAATTCCTTAATCCAATCTGGTAATAAATGGGTATCAAAGAATTCCTTAAATTCGTCTATTCCGGTGCCAACGCTCTTTTTAACCCTCAAGACAAATCCGACAGCCCCCATCCCCAGACCGTGGAATTCATCATGCAGACTTTGAAATTCCTCCATGGTTTTGTGAAATTCTTCATCGCTTGTAATAGTATTGTAACCTTCCACGGCATCGTACCATGCCCAGTCAAAACGCCTTTGTTCTACGGAATGACTGCGTTTTCCACGATAAAATTTATGCCTCTCTCTAGAACCCATTTTATGCATAGCAACTTTAGGCTCTAGAAATTTTTCTTTTTCCAATTTCTCAAAATGGCTATAAATGTTGTCAGGTTCCAGTATAAAGTCTAAGAAATGTTCATACGCCAAGTATTCATGCATGAACAATAAAGTACTTCTGCCCGGTGTATTGTCTTCAAGAAATTTTTCTGTTGCAAAAGGGTTTGTCTGCCAACATAGTATTTTGACATCTACATTGTTCTGTATGAACTTTTCCATCAGCAACTCGCCAATAGGCGCACCTGCCAAATTCACCCCTCTTTTAAAATACATGGAAGGTTGGAAACCCCAGCAGACTATCTCTACACTTTTTTTTGCTTTTTCGATCGAGTCATACAGCTCGCCGAATGCGACTTCTCCGTTTACCAGCGAAAGAAAAGTAGCTTGCTCGGCAGAAGGTACATTTTTATTCCCTCCTTTACCGACAAACCAGCTTTCGGCTACTGTAGATTTTTTTTGAGTAATCGGCATTTGGCCATTCTTGGGCTTAGACTTACTTTGTGTTTTTGGATCATTTGGCATCGTTATTATCCGTAAAAATTCCTTGAACTAATTTGGCGTATTCTTCAACTTCCGGATTTGCACTTCCCGGGAAGAAACCTTTGCTGGTGTATTTATCTTTTCCTTCACATTTCTTGACAACTGGCAAATGGAATACCCGGCCATTGGCAAGCTCTACCTTATACTTACCTGTAGTCAATTCATGTTCTATTTCCAACTCACCCTTCGCATTGAGTATCCCTTTCATTTTTTCTACACCGTCCGCAAATAAAACATAAGGCATACCGGCAAAACCTCCGCCCCCATGAGCCGATTGTCCCACCTTCAATTTCAAAGGAATTTTAGGTATTGTTTTCGGCCATGATGGATGGTTGTAATTCATACTGGCAGGACCTGTCACCTCCAACGGCGCCTTCACCCTAACCAGCTTCGGACTCCCGATCTCAATTTCTCCATTCGAGAATTTGATGTATGCGCCTTTACAGGTAATTAAAACTTCCTCTTGCGCTGCAATATTTACTCTGCCCGCACTGCTGGTCAGCACCGCATCCTTCAACGCATTCAGCTGCAACTCGTCATTCTGTGCCTGCACTTCCACTT
>ERZ773044.287-NODE-287-length-25128-cov-7.12073_pt1 | contig 25128 bp, 18 predicted proteins | sample MGYA00511897_ERZ773044 | MGnify/ENA primary metagenome ERZ773044 (study PRJEB29015, sample SAMEA2738116) | human oral metagenome | biome: human oral; feature: human-associated habitat; material: saliva | place: China | collected 2170 ...
GGAAGTCGCGTAGCGGCTACTATTTAATGCGTCCAAGTTTCGGGGCGCAGTTCAAGCTCGGAGGCGGGGCTCGCTACCGAATCAACCCTATCGGGTCAGCTTGCGGTGCACCACGCGGTGCGGCTTGGCGGCCTCGGGGCCGAGGCGCTCAATCTTGTTCTTCTCGTAGGACTCGAAGTTACCCTCGAACCAGTACCACTGATCCGGGTTCTCGTCGGTGCCCTCCCAAGCCAGGATGTGGGTTGCCACGCGGTCCAGGAACCAACGGTCGTGAGAGACGACCACGGCGCAGCCGGGGAATTCCAGCAGCGCGTTTTCCAGGGATGCGAGGGTCTCAACGTCCAGGTCGTTAGTGGGCTCGTCGAGCAGCAGCAGGTTACCGCCCTGCTTGAGGGTCAGCGCCAGGTTCAGGCGGTTACGCTCACCACCGGAGAGCACGCCGGCCTTCTTCTGCTGGTCCGGGCCCTTGAAGCCGAACGCGGAGACGTACGCACGCGAGGGCATCTCAACGTTGCCGACCTGAATGTAGTCCAGACCGTCAGAGACGACCTCCCAGAGGGTCTTCTCCGGGTCGATGTTGGCGCGGTTCTGGTCGACGTACGAGATCTTCACGGTCTCGCCGACCTTCAGGGTGCCGCCGTCGAGGGGCTCCAGGCCCACGATGGTCTTGAACAGTGTGGACTTACCCACACCGTTAGGACCAATCACACCGACGATGCCGTTACGGGGCAGGGAGAAGGACAGACCGTTGATCAGGGAGCGGCCGTCGAAGCCCTTCTGCAGGTTCTCAGCCTCGATAACCACGTTACCCAGGCGGGGTCCCGGCGGAATCTGAATCTCTTCGAAGTCGAGCTTGCGGGTCTTCTCAGCCTCCGCAGCCATCTCCTCGTAGCGGGCCAGACGAGCCTTCGACTTGGCCTGGCGGCCCTTCGAGTTCGAGCGGACCCAGTCCAGTTCCTCGCTCAGGCGCTTGGCGAGCTTGGCGTCCTTCTTGCCCTGAACCTCGAGGCGGGAGCGCTTCTTCTCCAGGTAGGTGGAGTAGTTACCCTCGTAGGGGTAGAGGTTACCGCGGTCGACCTCTGCAATCCACTCGGCCACGTGGTCGAGGAAGTAACGGTCGTGGGTCACGGCGATGACGGCGCCCTCGTAGGACTGCAGATGCTGCTCCAGCCAGAGCACGGACTCGGCGTCCAGGTGGTTGGTGGGCTCGTCGAGCAGCAGCAGGTCGGGCTTCTGCAGCAGCAGCTTGCACAGTGCCACGCGGCGGCGCTCACCACCGGAGAGGTGGGTGACGGGCATGTCGGCGGGCGGGCAGCGCAGCGCCTCCATAGCCTGCTCCAGCTGGGAGTCCAGGTCCCACGCGTTGGCGGCGTCGATAGCCTCCTGCAGCTGGCCCATTTCCTCCATGAGGGCGTCAAAGTCGGCATCGGGCTCGGCCATGAGGGCGGAAATCTCGTTGAAGCGGTCGAGTTTGGCCTTAATCTCGCCCACGCCCTCCTCAACGTTACCCAGAACGGTCTTCTCTTCGTTCAGCGGCGGCTCCTGCAACAGGATACCCACGGTGTAGCCGGGGGTCAGGCGTGCCTCGCCGTTGGAGGGCTGGTCGAGGCCAGCCATAATCTTGAGGATGGTCGACTTACCCGCGCCGTTCGGGCCAACCATACCGATCTTGGCGCCGGGGAAGAACGACATCGTCACGTCGTTAAGGATGACCTTGTCGCCCACGGTCTTGCGGGCCTTGATCATCTGATAAATAAATTCAGCCATAGTTACCTATTTTAGCGTGGATTCGCCTGGCGTTACGAGAGATTTGGCGAAGGGCACTAGACTCGAAAGTATGAGTACCCGACAGCATCGCCCCAAGAGCATCGACCGCTCCCCCGCTCGCACCCCGGAGGGGGTCACGGATTCCGTCCCCGGGGAGCCCGAAACCTTCGGAGCCCCCGGAGCAGGCGGAGAGCTCACCACCGAGTCCCTTCAGCCGGTTCTGCATCGCCTCGCGCTCGCCATGCCGTTGGCAACCTCCGACCAGCCGTTCGGCCCGGAACATACGGTGTACCGCATCGGCGGCAAGATGTTCGCCATGTACACCGAGGGCATCGGCTACCCCATTGCGAACCTCAAGACCGACCCCGAGGAATCCGAGGTGCTGCGGCGCATCTACCCCTCCATCATTCCGGCCTGGCATATGAACAAGCGACACTGGATTTCGGTGGGTGCCGGTGAGGGCGTGACCGAGCGGGTGCTTGCCGAACTTGTGGAGGATGCCTACCTGCGCGTCATGTACTCACTGCCCAAGTCGAATCGGCCCATCGAATTTCGCGAGCGCCCCGTACCCGAGAAACACTGAGGGCCGCCGGATGCGCGTGCTGGGCAACCGGGCGCGCGCGGGCGGGGTAAAGCGGAGGGTTTAAAAAGCGGAACGGGTGGGCATCCAATCCGGACCATTGGATGCTCACCCGTAAGCATAGGTACTTTTACCCGCGCGACGGAGGGTCATCAACCACGATGAACGCTCGAACCACCAAGCTCCCATCCCATAAAGTGCGGGGTGCTTATACCATGCACCACTGATTAACACTGGGATGAATGAAGTTCTCAGACCGGGCATCCCATGCAGAGGATGCACCCGCGTGATGGCGTCATCTATCCCCGAGGTGAAACTCAGCCGAATCATGCAGTTCGACCGAGTGGGGATTACATGCTTCGCCCGCACTACCGGCACGGGAGAAGTCTGTTCTCGGGATAATCATAACCTTTTTGCATTAAAGTGTCATATTTTGATTGAGGATTCACGGAATCTTTTGTTGAACGTATATCAACTCGGTTGATTTTCTCGCGTCATACGTTGATTATTCCCTCAATCAAGCCTTGACCTGGGCTTTTACCGCGATAAGCGCCTCCGCACTCCGGGTGCCGACGGCCCGCAAAAACCCGCCGCTCGGGTGCACTCCGTGCAACCGGGCTAGGATGCGGCGCCCGCCTCGGGAGCCGAAGCCTCAGACGATGCGGGCTCCGAGGAGGCAGCCTCGGCAGCGTCCTTCTGTTGCTTCGTCTTCTTCTGAGCAGCCTTCGCGGGGTTCGCAAAATGCACCCCGCGCTCAGCCAGGAAGCGGCGGTCCTTCTTATCCCACTGCTCCACCGGGTACGCCTCCAGCAAATCGGGGCGGCGCTCCAGGGTTCGCTCAATTTGGCGGTCACGACGCCAACGCGCAATCGCGCCGTGATTACCCGAGAGCAGCACCTCCGGCACCTCGCGGTCGCGCCACACGGCGGGCTTCGTGTACACAGGGTACTCCAGCAGACCGCCCGTGTGCGATTCCTCCTCGAGGGAGGCGGGGTTGCCCATCGCGCCGGGAATCAGTCGAGTAATGGCCTCAATCATCGCCATGACCGCGACCTCACCGCCGTAGAGCACGTAGTCGCCCAGGGACACGGGCATCACGCGGAAACCCTCCTGCGCCCAGTCCAGCACACGCTCGTCGATGCCCTCGTAGCGCGCCGGGGCGAAGACGATGTGCTTCTCCTCCGCCAGCTCGTACGCCATCGCCTGGTCGAAGACGGCACCCGCCGGGGACGGAACGATGAGCAGCGGGCGGGTATCTGCGGCGGGGTCGGCACCCTCAGCAGAGTCTTTGGTGGCAGTCTTCAGCGGGGAGGCGGCCAGCACCTCGTCCAGGGCCAGGCCCCACGGCTCGGGCTTCATGACCATGCCCGCCCCACCGCCGTACGGGGTGTCATCCACCGTGCGGTGACGGTCAAAGGTGTAATCGCGCAGGTCGTGCAGGTGCAGGTCCACCAGGCCCTTATCGCGCGCCTTACCCAGCAGGGACAGCTTCAGCGGTTCCAGGTACTCGGGGAAAATCGTGACCACGTCGTAGCGCACGGACTACTCCCCCGCCCGTTCGGTAGCCTGTTCGGCCTCCTCAACCAGGTCAATCAGACCCGCCGGAGGGGTCAACAGCACGAAGCCGGGCTCCTCCTCGGTGGAGGGAACCACCTCGGGCACAATCTCCTCGACGAAGGGAATCATGATTTCCTCGCCCGCGCCGGAGGCCAGGCGCGGCGAACGAGCCAGCTTAATGAGCAGCAGGTCCTGGACCGGCATGGTCTGCAGCCCGGTCACCTTACCCAGCGGCTCGCCCACGGCCGGGTTATCCACGGGGCTCTCACCCTCGGGCACATCGGCCAGCAGGTACACGGGCAGGTTCACGAGCTCCTGCTCGTAGAAGCCCTCTTCCTCGCCGTCGTCCTCGGGAACCTCGTAGACCAGGCGGGTGCCGCGCAGCTCCTCCGCCTGGTTGCGGGTGGTCACCTCGTCAAAGCGGACCACCAGAATCTTCTTGTTCCAGCGGGCACCGGCGACGGTCAGCTCGCCGGTGGGGGCCACCGACGCGGCGGCCGAACCGGGCTTAAAGTTCTCAATGCCGAGCACCTCACCGCGGGCAAAACGTTCCTGCGGGGTGTCGGTGAAAAGCTGAACCGTCACCTCGCCGCGAATACCGTGCGGCTTACCGATACGAGCCACCACAACCTGCATAATTTTCCTCCGCTGGGTACAAGTCGAACCTACGCCGCGCGTCTGCACGGCTCCCACTATTCTACCGGGCACCCCGGGCGGACGCACTCTGCCGCCTCGCCCCTCCCTGCCTCCCCTACCCCGTGGCGGCCGGGGCGGGCGCTCGCGAGCAGAGCCCGGGTACGCGAACGCCCCCGCCTCCGGGAATCCGGAAGCGGGGGCGCTTCAAACGTTACGAGCTAGCGTCGCTTCTTGTCGGTGTCGATAATGTCGATACGCATCGGCTCGCCATCAGAAATAGCGTCCATCACCAGACGGATGCTCTTGGCGGTACGACCGGACCTGCCGATAACTCGGCCCAGGTCATCCGGATGCACGCGAACCTCAAGGGTTTCACGGTGACGCTGAGTGCGCAGGCGCACCTTCACGTCCTCCGGACGATCGACAATCCCTCGAACCAGGTGTTCGAGTGCGTCAGCCAACATGATTACTCAGCTGCTTCCTCAGCCTCAGCCTCGGGAGCTGCTTCCTCAGCAGCCTCTTCAGCCTTCTCAGCCTTGGGGGTGATAGCCTCGGGCAGGATCACGGAACCCTTTTCGGGAACAACGAACTCAGCCTTAGCCTCGACGGGCAGAACCTTGGACTCTGCCTTCTCGCCCTTGAATGCAGCCCAGTCGCCCGAGAGCTTCAGCAGAGCCAGAACCTGCTCGGTCGGCTGTGCGCCGACGGAGAGCCAGTACTGAGCACGCTCAGAGTTGATCTCGATACGCGAGGGGTGCTCGGTCGGGTGGTAAATACCGATCTCTTCGATGGTCTTACCGTCGCGCTTGACGCGCGAATCAGCGACCACAACGCGGTAACGAGGATCGCGGATCTTACCCATACGCTTGAGACGAATCTTAACAGCCACTTTAGTGGTTACTCCTGTTTCATAATTTGGTGCGAGGCACGCGGTTCAGCACCCGTGGGGCGGGCCATTCACGGCACCTCTATGGACACAACGGCGCGCGAAGAGAGGGGTCGCACGTCGCCGGGTACTCAGCTAGGGTATCAGAGCCCGAGATTTTAAGCTAGCGGTCGTGCACATTTAATTGCGGTTAATCGCCGCGGGCCCCTCCATTGCCCGCAAAAGGCTGACGGAGGGGCCCGCAAGCCCCGCTAGTCGAGGTTGCTCATCTCCAGGGTCTGCCCCGTATCCAAGGCCCGGTAGCACTCGCGCAGGCGGTGCACCATCGAGGGGCGCACGTAGCCCTCCAGGTTCTCGGGGGCCACCCACTCGTAGGTCACCAGCTCGGCGTCCTGCAGGGTAATCTTCGTATTCGCCGCAATCACGCCGCCGTCATACATGTAGTAGGTGGAGTCACCCCACACGCCCAGGGCCAAGCCGTGGAAAATCAGCAGCACGCGGCCCAGCTTCAGGTCCAGGCCCAGCTCCTCCACAATCTCACGCTCACAACCGGGCTTGGGCGCCTCGCCAGCCTCCACGGTGCCGCCGGGAAGAATCCAGCCGTCCTTATAGTTCGGCTTGACCAGTAGCATCTCGCCACGCTCGTTGCGGATTAGAGCACCAGCCGCCAGGCGGCGCGTAGGTAGGGTCGCGATAAAAGCCTTCAGCTCTTCATCGCTCAGGTAGGTATCCCTCATCGTAGTTCTCCTTAACGTTCTTTCGGCGCGCGCACGCGACGCACCATGTTCCGGACTCGCTCACGCAGGCTCGGGTTCGGGCTCGATTCTTCCCCGGACTCTTCCGCGGTACGGTAGTTGCCCTCGCGCAGCTCGTCAATCAGGGTACGCTTGGCGGGGTGGTGTTCCCGCCCGCTCTCACCAGGATGCACGACCTCCGCGGGGGTCGCGGCGGGGCGACCCTCGTGGCCGTGCTTCTCCAGCTGGGTACGTTCGAAGGAACGCACGACGGCCGGAATCAGCGCGGATTCAACCGTGGCGTTCAGGGCAAAGAGGGCGGCAGCTACCGAGAACTTACGGCTCGCCCTACCCTGAGCACGACGGCGGCGCGCCACGGCCGCCAGGGTCATGGCGATAGCGCTCTGAGCGGTAACGTCCGCGCCCAGGGCAAGCCCCACGCGGCGGGTCTTCGCGCGAATCTGCTCCGGGGTCAGACGCTTGCGGCGCGAACGCGGAGCAGAGCCCTGTACGAAAGGGCCCTGCGGCGCAGGGGGCTGGGGCGCCGGGTCTTGGGGTGTGCTCGGCGCAGGCTCATCGCTCGCCGCGGCATCATTCGCGAGCGCGGCGGGACCCTCGGAAGCCCGCTGGATTACCGATGCTTCGTGCGGCTCCTCGTGCGACACGGGGTCGGCCTCGCGCAGGGCGCTGTCGAGGGATAGGTGGCCTTCTTCAGCCTCCACGAAGGAGTCCGGGGCCGATCCCTCCGGCGAACCCATATGGGTGTACTCGTAGGGAATGTGCGCGTTATTGATGGCGTCCATCCACTCGGCGAGGGTCACTCGGCGACCGGTCGCCACCAGCTGATAGCTACGCTCCAGAGGCGAGGTGTAGCCATCCGGGTAGGGCTCAATCTCCTCGTCGTCCTCGAAGGAATCATCCTCCGCGGCAGTGTCCTCAGAGACAGGGCTCCCAGAGATAGTGTTCTCGGAGATAGTGTTCTCGGAGAAGGTAGCCTCGGCAACGGAGTCTTCCAGCGGGAAGGTAACGTCCACAGCTTCAGATGCCTGCGCCTCATCAGTAGCTTCAGCCGCATCAGCTGATTCAGCAGAACCCGCGGGCTGTGCGAGCTCCTCATCCTCAGAGCCGAAGATACGGGCCGTGCTAATCGAGGCCACGTCAAAGCCGGCGGTCGGCACCAGCGCCAGCTCGGTGGGCACGTCCAGAAGCTGCAGGACCGATTCCAGCGCCAGGGTGTTGCTCGTATCGCGAAGGTACGCGTTCAGGCGGCGGCCGGTCGTAGACTCAGCCTCAACACCGAACATCGCCATCACATTGGCGATGCTCTGCTCGATCTCTTCCTCATCGGAACCAAAAATCTTCGAACCCGACAGCTCCGGGGCGCTACCGGGAAGACCCGCGAGCAAATCCTCCAGCAGGCCGTCGTAACGGGCCAGCTCCTCCACGCTGAAGGCGCGGTTCAGGCGCTTGGGCACGCGCTGCCAGCGGAACTCCTCCACGATGCTCTCGCGAGGCTCGCCGAAAGCCTCCAGGTACCACTCGTCATCGGAGTAGGGCTCGAGGGCGGGTTCTTCGCAGACCACCAGGTGCTGCTGGTTCACGTTACCCTCAACGATCAGGGCGTTGCAGCTCAGCAGCCCCAGCAGGGCCATAAGGTCCACCGGGTCGGCCGAGATGAGGGTCCACTCCCCCGCCGGGGCGGCCACCACCTGCCGAGTACCGGCCGGAAGGTAGGCCAGGAGAAGGCTCGTAATCATGTCGATGGGCAGGTCGACGAGCATGGCGGCGTCGCCGTCCACGTAGAACTCCAGCTCCTGCACGGTGCCGGGCAGTGCCTCCCATTCGGTCGCCTCGCCCTCCATGGCGGCACCGGTGACCGGGAGCTTCTCAACCAGCTGGGCCACGTAATCCTCGATGGGGGCGCCCAGGCTCAGCGTGCCGTCTGCCACCTCCAGAACGTTCAGGTACCCCTCGGGGTCCACCGCGCAAAGCACGTGGAGCTGCACCTGCGTCTCACCCAGCTCGTAGGCGATGAGCTCGGAGTCGCCGGCTGTGGCCTCGATGAGGGAGGCAATCAGCTCCTCATCAGTGGTGGAGCGCGCCATGATGCGGCGGCGCTGAATCTTTTCCTCCAGCTCAAGGTTCCGGTCACTAGGCTCCTCGCCCCGCGGTTCGGTTTCGCCGTCCTCGCCCGAGCGTTCAGGGCTCACGGATTCGTCCGGGTCGGAGGGCGCGGGGGCGCTATCCCACAGGCCCGAGAGCTTGTCGACGGTCCACTCCTCGCTCTCCAGGTCGGCGGCGATGCGGTCCACCCGGCTGCGGTCCTGCCAGGAGTCCGCCGCGGAGTCCCGGTCGGTTCCCCGCATACTGCGAGCCTCGCGGATAAGCCGCAGCAGGGTCGCGGTCACGTCGTCGACGGCCGGTTCGTCGCTCTCGCTGGAGTAAACGAGATCGCCGGTGACGTCGGCGGAGTTCTCACCGTAGTCCAGGGCAAGACGCACCCAGAGAGGAACGTATCCGGGGAGCCCGGGCAGCTGTTCGTCGTGGCCGTCAAACGAGGGCTCGAGCACCGCTCCGAGTTCCGACTCCGTCTCGTCAGAGGCGACCTCCCCCGCGGTATCACGAGCCGGGACGCTTTCGGGCAGGGAGCCTCCGCCAGACAGTCCTCGCACATCGCCGTGCTGGGCCTTGTCAGGCTGAATCTCGCCGTACTGGGTCTCATCGTGCTGAGTCTCGCCGGTACGCGGGTTCTCGCGCTCCCCGTTCTGCTCGTTCTGAGTCATTGTCCCTCCCTTCGGCCCCCTCATCGGGCGCCATACCGGTACGGGTGCGCACCGTAAAGTCGATGCGCACCCGTACCGCCCCTTGCGGGGTTGCGTCTGCTACTACTGCAGGAACTTCTCAAAGCCCTTCGGCAGGTTCATGCTGGACAGATCCATTTCCTGGTTCTGAGCTTGCTGACCGAAGGCAGCGCCGGCGCGTGCCTGCTGCGCCTTGGCTGCTGCCGCCTCCTGGGCCGCACGCTTCTGCGGGTTGCCGGAGCGGGCCTTCTTCTTCTTGTTGTTCTTCGCGTTCTTACGAGCGCCACCCGCCGCAGCCGCCATACCGGGCATCTGCATACCGCCGGGCATGCCGGGCATCTTGCCCGAGGCGAGCTTCTTCATCATCTTCTGAGCCTGGGCGAAACGCTCCATCAACTGGTTCACCTCGGACACGGTCACACCCGCACCCTTAGCGATACGGGCACGGCGAGAACCGTTGATGATGCGCGGAGCCACGCGCTCGTGCGGGGTCATGGAGCGAACAATCGCCTCCACGCGGTCAATCTCGCGCTCGTCAAAGGCCTCAAGCTGCTGACGCATCTGAGCCGCACCGGGCATCATCATGAGCAGCTTCTTCATGGAGCCGAGCTTACGAATCTGCTGCATCTGAGCCAGGAAGTCCTCGAAGGTGAAGTCTTCCTGGTCGATGAACTTCTTCGCCATACGGTCGGCTTCGGCCTTATCCCACTGAGCCTCGGCCTGCTCAATCAGGGTCAGGATGTCACCCATATCCAGGATGCGGCTTGCCATACGGTCCGGGTGGAACTGCTCAAAGTCGGTCACGTTCTCACCGGTGGAGGCGAACATAATCGGCTTGCCGGTCACCGAAGCCACCGACAGGGCCGCACCACCGCGGGCGTCGCCATCCAGTTTGGACAGGACGACACCGGTGAAGTCCACGCCCTCGTTGAAGGCGTTGGCGGTGTTCACGGCGTCCTGACCGATCATCGCGTCGATGACGAACAGAACTTCGTTCGGCTCAATGGCGTCGCGGATATTGCGTGCCTGCTGCATGAGCTCGGCGTCAACACCCAGACGACCCGCGGTATCGACAATCACCACGTCGTGCAGCTTGGCGCGAGCCTCGGCCACACCGTCACGCGCCACCTGCACGGGGTCGCCGGTGGGCACGTCAAACTCGCTGGTCACGCCGGGGTGCGGTGCGTAGACGGGCACGCCCGCGCGCTCGCCGACGACCTTCAGCTGGGTCACCGCGTTGGGGCGCTGCAGGTCGGAGGCAATCAGCATGGGGGTGTGGCCCTGGCCCTTGAGCCAATAGGCCAGCTTGCCGGCCAGGGTGGTCTTACCGGCACCTTGCAGACCCGCGAGCATGATGATGGTCGGGCCGCTCTTGGCCATGTTGATGCGGCGGGTAGAGCCGCCCAGGATGCTCACCAGCTCGTCGTTCACGATCTTGACGATCTGCTGGGAGGGGTTGAGCGCCTCGGAAACCTCCGCACCGAGGGCGCGTTCCTTCACGTGGGCGACGAACTCGCGGACCACGGGCACCGCGACGTCGGCGTCGAGCAGGGCGCGACGGATTTCGCGGACGGTTGCATCAATGTCTGCCTCGGAGAGGCGGCCCTTGCCGCGCAGGTTCTTAAAGGTTGCCGTCAAGCGGTCGGAGAGAGAATTGAACACGATCCGTGATCACTTTCTTAACGTTGAGGTGGCCCCCACCGCGGGGGCGTGCGGGGATGGTTAGTCAGTCCTTAAGGATACAGGATGCGCGCTTTCTCCCCCGCTTATGCCTGTGGATAACGCGCGGGGTTCACCGCGAGCTCAGCAAAGGGCCGCCGGCGAGCGCATCCGAGGCCGTCTTCGGCGTGCGGGTTGCCAGACGTTCACCCGGCGCTCAGGGCTGCCCGCAATGAGGTCGGGGCTGCTCTTTTCCACTCCCCCGCGTCCCGCTAATGATTAGATTTTCTAGACCGCCTGGGTTAGAATCTTAGAAGTGTCGCGCTCCGCGTGCGATGCGCCCGAGTGGCGGAATTGGCAGACGCGCCTGACTCAAAATCAGGTTCTTCGGAGTGTGGGTTCGAGTCCCACCTCGGGCACCAACGCAAAAGCGGCGGGAAAGTTTGAAGCTTTCCCGCCGCTTTTTCTATACCCGCGCATCCCAGCGTTGCCGCGCAAGCTACCTAATCCCCATAACAAAACCGCCGCCCAGCCGTGACAATTCACGACCGGGCGGCGGTTTCTATGCACCGAGTGTACAGGCTGAGGATTACCCTCAGCTACGCATCGGAAAGAATAGTCAGCGGCTTAGCGCTTGACCTCGTTCTCCTCGTAAGGACGCAGAGTTTCGCGCTCACCGTCTGCACCGGAAACGCGGTGTACCTGAACCATGTTGGTGGTACCGGCGCGACCCGCGGGAGCACCGGCAGCCACGACGACCAGGTCGCCGGCTTCTGCCAGGCCGTTCTTGAGCAGGTACTCGTCCACGAAGGTAAAGATAGCTTCCTGATCAGTAATCATCTCAACCTGCTCAGCTTCAACACCCCACAGCATGGACAGGAAGGAACGAACCTTCGAGCTGGTGGTGAATGCAACCACGGGGGTCTCGGGACGCAGACGTGCCAGACGACGTGCGGAGTCACCGGACTGGGTGAAGGTCACGATGAGCTTCGCATCCAGCTGATCGGCAATGTTCACTGCTGCGCGGGTGATTGCGCCGCCGCGGGTGCGGGGCTTGCGGTCCAGTTCGGGCACGCGGTACAGGCCGCCCTTTTCGGTGTCCTTCACGATCTCGGCCATAGCCTGCAGGGTCAGGATCGGGTACTTACCGACCGAGGTCTCGCCGGAGAGCATCACGGCGTCTGCACCGTCGAGGATTGCGTTAGCGCAGTCAGAAACCTCTGCACGGGTGGGGACGGGGTTGTCGGTCATGGACTCGAGCACCTGGGTTGCCACGATGACGGGCTTTGCCCAGCGGCGTGCCATGTCGATAGCCTTCTTCTGAACGAGGGGAACCTCGGAGAAGGGCAGCTCAACACCGAGGTCACCACGAGCAACCATGATGCCGTCGAACTTGTCGATGATGTCCTGCAGGTTGTCCACTGCCTGGGGCTTCTCGATCTTGGCGATGACGGGTACGCGGATACCCTCTTCCTCCATGATCTTGTGGACGGGCTCAACGTCTGCACCGGTACGGACGAAGGAGAGTGCAATGATGTCCGCACCCATCTTCAGGGCGAAGCGCAGGTCGTTGGCGTCCTTCTCGGTCAGTGCGGGCAGGGAGACCGCAGCGCCGGGCAGGTTGATGCCCTTGTTGTTGGAGATGGGGCCGCCCACGATGACGCGGGTGCGCACGCGGGTGGGGGTCACCTCGATAGCCTCGAGGCGAATCTTGCCGTCGTCGAGCAGGAGCTTGTCGCCGGGCTTCACGTCGCCAGGCAGACCCTTGTAGGTGGTGCCGCAAATTTCTGCGGTACCTTCAACGTCTTCGGAGGTGATGGTGAAGTCTGCGCCGGGCTCAAGGTATTCCTTGCCGTTTGCGAAACGCTCGAGGCGGATCTTGGGGCCCTGCAGGTCGGCGAGGATTGCAACGTCCTTACCGAGCTTTGCGGACTCTTCGCGGATGGTGTTGTAGCGTGCCTGGTGCTCGGCGTGGTCACCGTGGCTCATGTTCAGACGGGCGACGTTCAGGCCAGCCTTGATTGCCTCGGAGATCTTCTCGGGAGATTCGATTGCCGGACCGATGGTTGCAACGATTTTTGCGCGCCTCATGTACCTAACCTTTGTGTGTTGTTTCGCGCACCCCATGAGGGGAAACGCCGGTTTTTCGGGGAAGGTCACTACTGATTTCCCACTCATTCCCACGCTTTCCAACAAAATGGAACATGCCGAAGGCGTAGGATTCTTTCTCAATTATAGGGGTTTTACAGCCTCTTGGGTATGCCTATTTCGGTCTTTCTGCCGGGGAATTAGTGTTTCACCTCGCACCCCAAAATCTTCTCCCGCACACCCCTGGCACCCCTTCCGCGCAAAGTCGCGGTATACGGTATTTGAGGCACTCCCCACCAAGAGAAGATAAGCAATGTAACAATTGGTCACGCCCATTAACCTTCGGGCGTGTTTGTGAGCTCAGGGTCCCTTCTTGTGAGGACCTATGAGAAAATATATGAGGCTTCCAAGGCTAGGCGATTTCACATTTTCGCGCGCCTAGCATATATTGGAAGCAATAATTAGTATTTGAAATGCGAAATATATCTGGAAGGTTCACAGATGACTACTCGCGTGCTGATTATCTTCGGCTCCACCTACGGCTACACCGAGCAGTACGCCACCTGGCTGGCAGAAGATCTGCGTGCACTCCCGCAGGCCCCCGAGGTTGAGACTGTCCCCGCCTCCAAGGTCACCCCCGAGCAGGCAGAGGCATTCGATGCCTTCGTGATTGCCGGTAGCGACTACGGTGGATTCCTCAACGGTGCCCCGGCCCTTCGCAAGAAGATTTTGCCGGTTATCGCCCCGAAGAAGAACCGCACCGCGTTCTTCACCGTGTCCTTCACCGGCGAGTACTCGAAGAAGCTGCTGGACAAGGCCGTAGCCAAGAGCTACACCCCCGAGCTGACCGAGGGTCGTCCCGTTTACCACCTGCGTGGCGGCATCGACTTCGATAAGATTTCGCTGGCTCACAAGACCGCCCTGAAGGGCCCGGTCCGCGCATGGCTCATGGCGAACCCGAACCCCAACGAGGGCATCAAGCAGATGCTCGAATGCTACAAGACCGGTAAGGCAGAGTATATCGACCGCGAGAGCCTCAAGCCTCTGGTCGAGGACATTGCCAAGTTCCTCTAGGATTGCGCTAACGTAGCCGTTCTGAGGAATCGCTTAGCTTTCGTGTGTACCCCGCTCGAACGCACCGGGTATCCCGTTCAACGATTGAGACGGATGCGTTCGGGTGAGGGATACGCGATTCAAAACGTGCCGATTGGCACCATAGAGTGGTCGATGACTTCATCTCTCCTGCATCGACCATGAAACTCCGGGTACCGGTGCGAGGCCGCGCCAAAAACAGTACCCGGAAACCGAGGGGTGGGTCTTTGTGTGTGCGGCCCACCCCTTCTTTCATGCCCTCTCCACCGGCCCGAGGTACCCCCTCCTCCGCACGACGCCGAAAAATGCGCACGGACGAAAAAATAACCGTCCAAAACCCCTCGGAAACATTGCGTTTCGCGGCGCGCGTACCGTACCCTTTTAGCTGTGCCCGTCGGCGCCTGCCACCCCATCACCGGCCAGCCACCCCGCGGTGGCGCATCTTCTTCCGGTGGCAGAATCCAACCACGAATCCACGAGGGACCACTGTGCCTTCAACGGATTGTCGCGCCCGAACGCGGCCGCCATTTCACTCACATCACCGGCGACCGTACCCGAACGCACACTACAGAACGATTCGTTCGTTCCGTGTCATGCTGTTCTACCGCGCGCCGGAACCACACCATTCACAGTCAACTCAAACACAGGCATAAATATGAAGATATTCCAGACTGCCGGGCGCTCCGCGGCAGCCCGCTCCCTCATGGCATCGGCCGGTGCCCTCTCCCTCCTGGCGTCCTCTCTGACCGCAGTTCCGGCGGCCTTCGCGGCCCCCGAGGCTTCCACAAGCCCCGCGGCTACCGCCAGCGCACAGCCCGTCGATGCGAACACCTCGTACGAGAACCTCACCTACGCACCCGCCCCGGACCCCGCACAGGTTGAACGCGACAACCCCGCCATGGGTGCCGGCGAGCGCGAACGCATGGGCACCGCTAATGCCCGCACCGGCGCAACCTCCGCCCCCACAGCAACCCTGAGTGGGCTCGCCGCGGGTAGCTCTTCAGCACAGGCGCTGGCCCCGGGCCGCTCCGCCTGGACCCCCAGCGGTGGCACCCTCGGCATGGACGTCTCCTCGCACCAGCAGAACGTGGACTGGGCAAGCGCCTGGGCGGCCGGTTCCCGATTCGCCTACGTGAAGGCCACCGAGGGCGCGTACTACACCAACCCCTACTTCGGTCAGCAGTACAGCGGCTCGGCCTCCGTTGGCATGGTGCGCGGCGCCTACCACTTTGCGAACCCCCGCACGTCTTCGGGTGCCGATCAGGCCCGCTACTTCGTGCAGAATGGCGGCGGCTGGACCGACGACGGCAAGACCCTCCCGGGCCTGCTGGACATCGAGTTCAACCCCTACCCCGCCTACGGCAACACCTGCTACAACATGACCGCGGCGCAGTTGACCGCCTGGACCCGCGACTTCGTGGACACCTACCGCGCGCTGACCGGTCGTGCGCCCATGGTGTACACCGCAACCTCCTGGTGGTCCCAGTGCGTGGGCTCGCAGGAGTTCGGCTCCCTGCCGCTGCACCTGGCCAGCTACTCCACAGTCGTGGGTCGTATTCCCGCCGGCTGGAACGGTTACGACATCTGGCAGTTCACCGACTCGGGCCCGTTCGTGGGTGACTCTAACTTCTTCCCCGGCAGCGTCGAGGACCTGAAGGTTCTGGCGAAGAACCCGAAGGCTGAACACCGCAACTGGGCCAAGGACAACCAGCCGACCCAGAACCCGAACGTGGTCGTCACCCCGACCGGTTCGATTGATATTCGCACCGGCATTGGCGTGGCCTGGAACCGTAACCGAAGCTTCTACGGCAACCCGGTCGGCGGCGAGTATAGCCTGGGCTACGGCGTGTACGCCCAGAAGTTCAGCAACCGCAAGACCATCTACTGGACGAACGCGAACGGGGCCCACTGGGTGGTGACCGACGGCGGCCTCGATCACAAGTTCCGCTCTAACGTGGCCCGCTACCGCGGCCTGACCACCGATGAGGGGGGACGCTTCCAGACCGTGGCGGTCTCTTTCGCCAACGGGGAGGGCGCCTACTGGACCGAGAGCACCGGAACCCATACGCTCAACGAGCGCGGCAGCATCTACTGGGCCTGGCGCAATTCCGGCGCCCAGGGTGCGCCCACCACCGATGAGGAGAACCTGGGCGGCGGCATCGCCAAGCAGGAGTTCTCCGGCCGTCGCACCTTCGTGTGGAGCGAGAAGACCGGCACCCACCTTCTGCGTACCGGCGGAGCGTTCTACTACCGTTTCCTGGAGAACCGCGGTACCTGGGGCGCCCCGGCGACCGACGAGACCGCTAACTCCACGGGCGCGCAGGTGCGCTTCGCCTCCGGCAAGATGCTGCTCTGGTCGGATGCGTACGGCGCCTACGAGACTAACGGTAACGGCGCGATCTACAACCACTGGGCTCGCAACACGGCCCGTTACGGTGCGGCTCGCGGCAATGAGTCCTACGCGAACGGCGTGTACTACATGGATTTTGAGCGCGGCACGATCCGCTGGACCGCTCAGCGCGGCATCTACTAGCCCTACGCCCTAGCAAACATCACGGATATAGAGAACGAGGGGCACCTTCTGCCACAGAAGGTGCCCCTCGCCGTTTCCGCTCCGAGGATGCTAAGCCTCTGCCGAGTGTGGGCAGAAGGGTTACACACTGCCGCGAGCGGGGTGGGTTACCGAGTGAGTAGAGAAACCCGGCTATGTTACCCGTGCCGGCAGGTAAGTTTATGTCGTACCCGAGAAGGTAGTTGAGTCATCTCGCGAGGCGGGCCCCGGATTAGTGTGGCGAACGCAATCCCCCTTGACTACGTCCGTGGGGCCCACACTAACCGCTGTGAGGCCTAGTCCCAGGAGGTGTCTAGAGGGGCAGCCTGACCGGAAGTAGGACTCATGGCGAATAACGGCACGGTACGAAGATGCTGAAATTCACCCGGGATGCGGCGTTCCGGGGAAGGAACCGATATCTAGGAGGGCGGTTCCTTCACACGCCGTGTCCCTCATTCAAGGATAGGTCGAAGGAGGGCTTTCCGCCCATCATTTCGGAAAATATTACGTCTCAACCGTTGATTGAAAGTTTACCTGATAAAAATATATTTTGAATTCTTTGGATGTCTAATAGTGCATATTTTTCGGGTGATTTACTGGAGTTTTTGAGATAATCCTCGATTATTTCAAAATAATTTTATGGATATATTACGTTTAGGTGTTTCGCACTCTCAGCGGTAACGCCGAGCTTTTCCATCCCGAAATCTCTCTTACGGAAACCCTTGCCACAGGCTGCGGAAAGCCCCGGAGCGCAACGCACACTAGGGCGCACCCCGTGCCGTATGCACCGCGAGAAAGTACCCCTACTCCCCCGCTACACGGGATGCGCCCTAGACGCTTCATTGCCCGATCAGCCGCGGCTCACGCCGCACGCACCGGGCTCGCACCTCCTAGAGGCTTGCGAAGTCCAGAACCATACGGCCGGTAATCTTACCCGCAGTCATTTCCTCGAAGACAGCCGGTGCCTCGTCAACCTCACGCAGCTGAACCACCGGAACCACGATGCCGTCAGCACCGAACTGGAAGGCCTCCGCCAGATCCTGACGGGTACCCACCAGGGAGCCCACCACGCGGATGCCGTCCAGAACGATCTTCACAATGGACAGCTCCATCATCTCCGAAGGCAGACCAACAGCCACCACGGAACCGCCCGCACGAACCGACTCGATAGCCTGGTTGAACGCAACCTTCGACACAGCGGTCACCACGGCAGCGTGAGCGCCGCCGCCGGTCAGCTCGCGAATACGAGCCGGAACGTCCTCAACCTCACGACCGTTGATGACGTGATCAGCACCGACCTTACGAGCCAGAGCCAGCTTGTCGTCGTTGATATCAACAGCGATAACCTTGGCACCGAAAACCTTCTTAGCATACTGAACAGCCAGGTTACCCAGACCGCCAGCGCCGTAAGCAACCAGCCACTGACCCGGGCGAACCAGCGACTCCTTGATTGCCTTGTAGGTGGTCACACCAGCGCAGGTAATGGAGCTAGCCTGCGCCGGGTCAAGGCCCTCGGGAACCTTCACAGCGTAATCAGCGGGCACCAGGGTGTACTCGCTCATGGCGCCGTCGACGGTGTAGCCGGCGTTCTTGACCGAACGGCACAGGGTCTCACGACCCGAGGTGCAGTACTCGCAGTGGCCGCAGCCCTCGAAGAACCAAGCCACCGACACGCGGTCGCCTTCCTTCAGGGACTCAACACCCTCGCCGACCTTGACGACACGACCAACGCCCTCGTGGCCCAGAATACGGCCGGGCATCTCACCGAAGTCACCGGCAGCCACGTGCAGGTCAGTGTGGCACACGCCCGAGTACTCAATCTTCACGAGCGCCTGGCCGTGACCAACCTCCGGAACGGGAACCTCACGAACCTCAACCGAACCGTCAACCTTCTCAGGGACAACAACAGCCTTCATGGTTTCCTTGCACATAACCTAAACTCCTTAGTTATCGGTTGCCGCGCTCAAGCCGCAATCTGTGCTGTGCAACCTAGCGGGGTGGGCGCGGATATTCTTTACATCTCCACAGTACAATGATGAGCCGCCAATCTAAAGGTTTACCCCCGAATATGACAGAGGGGTTATTTAGGGGTCGGCACGCGAGCGAGGATGAGCTTTCGATAAGATTTATTCCAACCAATGCGCTAAACCGCTAAAAACCGCTAAAGGTTGATATGACTCTATGACGAACCGACACAGAAGATGAGAATACCTCCCAAACCAGCGGCCTGGGAGGCATTCAGAAAAAATTTAAATATTAAGTTTGAGGCGCATACCACACTAAAGAAAGGGGGCAACCCGCACCTATACGGTTCCTACAGGCTCAGAGCAGCTCTAGAAGCTCGCAGTCGCCGCCTAGAATCCGTTGAGAAGCCGCCTAGAAGCAGAAAGCAACCTCGACCGAACCGGCACCACGCTCACCCGAGGCGCTCGGGGCGTTCATGGCCCAGCCCAGATCACTCACGTACGTGGTCGTATCCATGTAGGTTCCGCCACCGGCGCCGCCGCCAGCCAACTGCACCGTACCCACCGCGTAGCGGGAACGAGCGGGATCGTTATTCCACTTTTGCGAGACCACGCGGGCCGAGACGCTCAGCGCCGCACCCGAGCCGCCGCCGCCGTAACCGGCACCGCCGCCTCCGGATACCACCGACTGGTAGCCGTTAAACATCGCGCCCGCATTCGAGGGGGACGCGTCGGTGCCCGCGGGGGTCTGGTCCCACTGGTACGAATAGCTGACCACGCCGTCCGCGCCCTTCGCGCGGAAGCCGCTCGGGCCGGTCTCGCCCGCCGCCGCGCTGCTCACCAGCTTCTGCGTGGAGGTGCTCGAGAAGCCAATCACGGAACCATCGGAAGTCGGCGGGTCCAGCTTCTCACCGCCGCCACCGCCCATGCCGTTCATAGCGCCCGAACCGGGGTTCACCTTCAGCAGAGGCACCGACTGTGCTGTGTACGAGGTGAAACCCACGAAGCCCGGGGAACCGTCGCCGTCGCTGGAACCGGCGCCTCCGCCGGTGCTGAACTGGTGGCGGCCACCGGAGCTATCCAGGGAGTAGTAAGCCGTCGCCTGCAGCGCACCCGGCTTCGCGGGGCTCGGCAGATCCGTCGCGTACGTGGCCAGAGTTCCCGCGCCGCCGCCACCGCCGGCGACAATCATCGGCACGCCGTCCACCTCAATCGCGGAAGAACCGCCGCCCGAGGAGGAATAAAGCACGGCGTTCATGCCGCCATGGCCCATCACACCACCGGTGCGGCCGGTCAGGCCCTCAATCGCGGCGACCACATCCGCAGGGACCGGGGAAGAAGCCTTCGAGGAGCCGCCCACGCCGTAGCCGTCACCGCCCTCGGCCGGGGTCAGCTCACCGTTACCGATGCCGCCCGAACCGGCCGTCAGGGTAATCACCTGGCCGCCGCGCACCGGCATGGATCCCTCTACAAGGGCGCCCGAACCGGCGTCCGCAACGGCGTAGTTCGTGCCGCCGGCGCCGCCAATCACGGTGAAACGCATGCGTCGGGCACCCGCGGGCACGGTCAGAACGGCAACCTTCTTCACGCCGTCACCGGCGGTAATCAGGGTGGAATCCTCGTAGGGGCCGGTACATTCGCCTTCCTCGGGGGAGGCGGCAAATGCGGGAACCAGGGTCGAAGCCGCGACGGCGGGGGCGGCCCAGGCCGCACCGGCCACGAGACGACGACGGGTCAGGCCCGAACGGGAGGAGGGAGAAATTGGGCGTGAAGAATCGCCGGAAGAAGAGCTCACGATATGTGTCCTGTAGTTGAGTGAATAATTCTGAGCGCGGTGCGTGCCGCGCGGAAGGGGTCGATTCCCAGAGGCTATGCCCCCACGCGAGCACGTATTACCGTGGTTCCTCTATTATGCCTTCTCAGACCCCTGTTTTCACAAGTCGCCGAAAACTCTCTGCGGTGTGGAAGCCGAGTCGGGAGCTCCACGAGAGCAGAACGCAGGTAGGGGGGGCCGGCAACGGGATCAGGCACGGGAGCTGAAAGACAGAAAACCGCCGGACGGGGTGCTCCCCCATCCGGCGGTTTTCAGCATGAATTATCGGTTACCGAGAGTATCAGCTGGACGCGGTGTCCTCCGACTTCCCGGCCTTTTCGGTCTTTTCGGCCTTTTCGGTCTTTTCGGTGCCCTCCGACTTCTCGTCGGAGTCGTCCGAGTCCTTAGCGTTCGCGGAGTCCTCGGCCTCATCGGCCTTCTTCCCCGAACGCTTCGGGTCGATCTCCACGGGGCCGGGCTCAACGCCCGCGGCAGCCTTAGCCGCCGCGCGACGACCGGCCACCACAAAGCCCGCGGCACCCAGCAGAACCAGAAGCAGGGCCGTCCACACGTGAATACGAACGCCCCAGAGCATCTCCGAGGTATCGATGCGCAGGAACATCTCGATAAAGAGGCGACCCACACCGTAGTAGAACACGTACAGCCACAGGGTCTGACCCAGCTTCAGCACGCCCTTACGGCCCAGCCACAGCAGCAGGGCCACGCCCAGCAGGTTCCACAGCGACTCGTACAGGAACGTCGGGTGGAACAGCGTGCCGGCCGGATACTGCGAGGGAAAATTACCGCTCGAGGTGCTAATCTCCAGGCCCCACGGCAGGGTCGTCGGCTTGCCGAACAGCTCCTGGTTGAACCAGTTGCCCCAGCGGCCAAAGGCCTGGGCCAGCAGGATGCCGGGGGCCACCGCATCCGCAAAAGCCGGGAAATTAATCCCGTAACGGCGGCAACCATACCAGGCACCCAGCGCGCCAACCGACACGGCACCCATGATGCCGATGCCGCCCTCCCAAATCTTTAGGAAAGCCCACGGATCAGCAACATTCGGGCCGAAGTAGCTACCCGGGTCGGTAATCAGCACATGGTAGGCGCGGGCACCCACGATGCCGGCCGGGATGGCCCACATCGCCACGTCAAAGACGCGTTCGCCCGTGCCGCCCATCGCCTTCCAGCGGCGGGCGCCCAGCCACAGGCACACCGCCATACCGGTCAGGATGCACAGAGCGTAGAAATGCACACGGAACGGGCCCAGCTGCAGGTACGAGACGCTCGGGGAAGGAATCGACAGCGCCGGCAGGGCCACCGCCGAAAGCAGGGCCGACATTAAGCCTCACGCCCCGCCAGCTCGCGGGTCAGGCGGGCTACCGCATCCACGCCGCCGGAGGCCAGGGCCTTCACCAGCGCGGTACCGACAATCACGCCGTCCGCGTACTCGCCAATCTCCTCCACGTGAGCGCGGGTCGAAACGCCCAGGCCCACACACGCGCGCTTGGCGCCGGCGGCCTTGATATCCGCCACCAGGGTGCGGGCCGCCTCAGACACGGAGGCGCGGGCACCGGTCACACCCATGACCGACACCGCGTACACGAAGCCGCTCGAGGCCTTCGCCACGGTTGCCAGACGCTCCGGCGAGGAGGACAGCGCGGCCAGGAAAATACGGTCCAGTCCATACTCGGCGGAAGCGGCGAACCATGCCGATGCCTCGTCGGGCACCAGGTCGGGGGTAATCATGCCCGCGCCACCGGCAGCCGCCAGGTCACGCGCAAAATTCTTCACGCCGTACGCCAGCACCGGGTTCCAGTAAGTCATCACCACGACCACCGCATCGGTGGCCTCGGTAATGCGGCGGACCGCCTCAAAGAGCTGGGAGAGCTTGAAGCCGTTCTCCAGGGCCTGGCCGGTCGCCTTCTGAATCACCGGACCGTCCATCACAGGGTCGGAGTAGGGAACGCCCAGCTCGATGATGTCGGCGCCATTGTTGCCCAGGGCAATCGCCGCGTCAATGGACTCCTCCAGGGTGGGGAAACCCACCGGCAGGTAGCCAATCAGGGCCGCACGACCCTCGGCCTCGCACTGCGCGAGACGAGCGGCCAGGGGCGAATCGGAGTTAGCGGGAGGGAAGGTACCGTCCACCACCTCGTAGGGGGCGGCGTGAGAAATGAAGTCCTGGTAGCTCATTACTTAGCCTCGCTCTCAGTCTGGGCGTTCTTTTCAGCGGAGGCGGCGGCCTCCTTGTTGCCGGTCATCAGGGTCGAGGACGGGATGGCCTTACCCAGGCCGAACCACTTCTGAGCGGTCTCCATGTCCTTATCGCCGCGGCCCGACAGGCACACAATCATGGTCTTCTCGCGGGCGGCCTCCGGGTCCTCGGCGGCCCAGCGCTGGCACACGCGAAGCGCGCCGGCCAGGGCGTGCGAAGACTCAATCGCCGGGATGATGCCCTCGGTGCGGCAGAGCAGGCTCAGCGCATCCATGGCCTCGGTATCGGTCACCGGCTCGTAGGTCACGCGACCAATATCGGAGAGGTACGAGTGCTCCGGGCCCACACCCGGGTAGTCCAGGCCAGCAGAAATCGAGTGGGACTCGATGGTCTGGCCGTCCTCGTCCTGCATCAGGTAGGTCATAGCGCCGTGCAGCATGCCCGGGCGGCCCAGGGTGATGGTCGCCGCGTGACGGCCGGTCTCCACACCGTCGCCGCCGGCCTCAAAACCGTAAATCTCGACCGAAGGGTCGTCCAGGAACGCGTGGAACAGGCCAATCGCGTTCGAACCGCCACCCACGCAGGCGGCCAGGCCGTCGGGCAGACGGCCGGTTAGCTGCTGAATCTGCTCGCGCGCCTCCGTGCCGATGGCGTCGTGGAAGAAACGCACCATCGCCGGGAACGGGTGCGCACCGGCGGCGGTACCCAGCAGGTAGTGGGTGTTCTCGACGTTCGCGACCCAATCGCGCAGCGCCTCGTTAATGGCGTCCTTGAGGGTGCGGGAGCCGTTCTGCACCGCAATCACCTTCGCGCCCAGTAGCTGCATGCGGGCAACGTTCAGGGCCTGACGCTCGGTGTCTTCCTCACCCATGTACACCACGCACTCCATGCCGAACAGGGCTGCGGCGGTCGCGGTGGCCACGCCGTGCTGGCCGGCACCGGTCTCAGCAATCAGGCGGGTCTTACCCATGCGCTTGGCCAGCAAAGCCTGGCCCAGCACGTTGTTGATCTTGTGGCTACCGGTGTGGTTCAGGTCCTCACGCTTGAGGAAGACGCGGGCACCGGCGTGCTCCGAGAACTTCGGAACCTCGGTCAGCAGCGACGGACGGTTCGAGTACTCGGCGGAGAGGCGCTTGAACTCGGCCAGGAATTCGGGGTCGTTCTTCGCCTCGTTAAAAGTGGTTTCCAGCTCATCCATGGCGGCAATCAGCGACTCGGGCATCCACCGCCCGCCGTACTCACCAAAGTAGGGGCCGGGGGCGTTCTTCAACGACTTACCGTTGAGGAAAGCATCTGCCAGGTTTTCGCTCATCACTATTCCTTCCCTGGATGGTTGATGCCGGATGCGCGAATCTCGCGGGTCCGCGGGTGCGGGGGCGGCGCATCGGGCCTGAACGGGGCGAGCCCGGCCGGCGTGTACGGGTTTTCCCGCGCCGTTTTAAGAAATGCGCGGGGAAAATCCGAAATGCTTAAAGAAAGCGTGCCGGCGGGTGTTCACCCATAATTTTCAATAGTACCCCGGGCGCGCCTGCCCGAATGTCGCCGAGGGGCGTGATAAAGCCCCAAGCGGGTCCATTCCGAAGGAAACCTAGAGCAATTCGCGCAGCTCTTCCATATCCTGAGACAGCACGGCGGAGACACCCTCGCGCATCGACACCCCGTACAGGGTCTGCGCCATCTGCATCGTGCGCTTCTGGTGCGTCACAACAATCAGCTGGGAGCGCTCCCCCAGCTCGCCCAGCACCTGTAGCAGGCGCGAGAGGTTGCGGTCGTCCAGGGCGGCCTCCACCTCGTCGAGGGCGTAGAAGGGCGAGGGGCGCGACATATAAATCGCAATCAGCAGGGCCAGCGAGGCCAGCGAGCGCTCGCCGCCCGAAAGCAGGGAGAGTCGCTTGACCTTCTTGCCGGCCGGGCGGGCGTGAATCTCCACGCCGGCGTTCAGCGGGTCGGCGGGGTCGTCGAGCTCCAGGTGGCCCTCGCCGCCGGGGAAGAGCGTCGCGAAGATGCGGCGGTAGTGGGTGTTGATGTCCTCCAGTGCGGCGGTGAAGACCTCGGCGATGTGGGAGCTCACCTCGTCCATGACCGTGTTGAGGTCGCGGCGGGTCGCCTTCAGGTCGTCAATCTGCTGGTTCAGGTAGGCGTGGCGCTCGGAGAGGGCCTCGTACTCCTCCAGGGCCAGCGGGTTGATGGCGCCCAGGGCGGTGAGCTCGGCGCAGGTCGCCTTCAGTCGGGCACGCACGACGGAGGTGGGGACCATATGTTCGGAGGGCTCGTCCTCGGGGTTTTCCGCGCCGTCGGCGTTTTCTACATTCTTTGCGGCGCTTTCGGTATTTTCGGTCGCGCCCTTTTCCGCGGCATTTTCGGGCGCCCAGGCGAGGCTTTCGATATTTTCGGAGACGTCCACGGGCAGCTGCTCGGAATAGTCCTCCCCCAGCTGTTCCAGGCTCACGCCCGTCTGCAGGCGCACCCGCTCGGCCAGGGCCTGCAGGCGTTCCTGCACGCGGGCCGCTTCGGTCTGGGTGCGGGCCAGCAGGGTCAGGGCCGCGGCGTGGCTCGACTGCAGGTCGCGCACCTCCTCATCGGCGGCGAGGGCGCTCTCGCGGGTCTTCTCCAGCTCAGCGCTCAGCTCGCGCAGCTGCCCTTCGCGCTCGCGTACCTCGGCGGAGAGCACCTCGAGCAGTCGGCGGGCGCGGCGCTCCACCGTGGCGGCGGGGGCTTGCTCCCCCGTGCCGGCCAGGTACTCGTCCTCGCGGGTGCGGGCGGCGCGGTAGGCGGACTCCGCCTC
>ERZ773044.288-NODE-288-length-25060-cov-81.417_pt1 | contig 25060 bp, 26 predicted proteins | sample MGYA00511897_ERZ773044 | MGnify/ENA primary metagenome ERZ773044 (study PRJEB29015, sample SAMEA2738116) | human oral metagenome | biome: human oral; feature: human-associated habitat; material: saliva | place: China | collected 2170 ...
TAGCGCGCTTCGTTCGGGACGAAGAGGTCGTGGGTTCAAATCCCGCCACCCCGACCATTGAGTCAACACTCAAACCCACGTCATGGAAGCCCCATGACGTGGGTTTTTGCTTGTTTTTGCTGGATTTTACGGCAGGAAGGCCATCATCTGGCAGACCGTGCAAGCCTGGCCCTTCTGATGCCGAGACGACGATGTCACTTGGCTGGCTCAATGTGACTTCGTCGTCTCCAGAGGCTTCCAGGCTGTCGTCATCTCCTACCTCCACACCCTCTTTGCTCAGGCACGGCTCTCCTCCTCTCACCCCCAGCACCCCATCAAACGGTGGCTGGTAGCGCACTATCGCAGTGAGCAGCCCGGTCTCGTCGTCTGGTGTGATGTACACCTTGTCGAAGAGCACTTGGTTGAGCATGCGTCGGATGTGCTCAGGAGCCTGCCGGTAGGCGGTGGCCATGTGCTGGGCAATATCTAACGCTTGCCCGACCAAGGCCTGCCGCTCTGTCATCTCACCCTCCAGCCCCGTCATCTGCCGCTCCACACCGCGCAGCTCACGGCTTATCCGGCTTTGCTCACGCTTGAGGACGTCAAGCGGAATGGCGTCGGCGTAGTGAGCTTGGAGGAGCTTGTCTCGCTCCCGTTCGAGCCGTCGCCGCACGGTCTTCGCTTCCGTCAGCCGCTGCGTCGACTCCGCTACCAGCATGGCCAACTGCCGCTGCAGGGCAGTTTCGAGGACAGCTCGCTGCCCAGGCCGCAACGCCACTCGGTCATAGAGCCGGACGATCTCATCCTCAATCTGCTCCGCCAGCGTTGCCCGAAACAAGCACTGCGGCTGTTTCTTGGAGTGCCGCCCCAAGCAGACGAAGTACTCATACACCACACCGCGGGGCTTCACATTCGTCACGATGAGACGGGAACCACAGATCCCGCAGTAGATCGTCGACTTCAGGTAGTGGGCGTGCTTGACCGTCCGCTCACCGTTGACGCGGGTGGCCAGCAGCGTCTGCACCGTCTCGTACGTCGCCCGATCCACCAAGGGCTCATGGCTCCCGGCATAGTGCACCCCTTGGTAGACCACCTCACCGACGTAGAAGGGGTTGTGTAGCACCTTGCTGAGTAGCTGCACCGTCACCGGCTTCTCCGGCAGTGAGGCGGTCGGCACGGTGGTCAGGCCGCGCAGCGTCAACTCTTCGGCCAAGCGCCTGAGCGTCCACTCCCCACTGGCGTAGGCCTTAAAGGCCCAGGCCACCAGCGGCCCACGTACCTCATCCACCACCACGATGCGCGCCTCCTGGCCATTCTTCGTCGTGATGACGTTGCGGTAACCCAGCGGTGCTCGGCCGATGCAGCCACCACCCCGCACTTTCTCGGCCATGCCTTTCTTCACCTCATTGGAGAGGTTCTTGGAGTAGAACTCGGCGATACTGGCCATAATGCCGTGAACCAGCAGCCCACCGGGCGTCTGATCGATATTCTCGCTGGTCGACACCAGCCGAACGCCGAGCTCATCGAAGCGTTTACCCAAGGTGGTGTCGTCGTAGCGGTTGCGCACCAGACGGTCGAGCTTGTGGACGATGACGTAGTCGACCGGCCGTCCCGCCCGGGCCTCTTCCTCCAGGTAGCGCAGCATCGCCTGGAGAGCCGGGCGCCGCGTGGTAGTGGCGCTGACCCCGCCCTCAGTGAACTCCTTGCCGATGATGGCGCCGATGCTCATCGCCTTGCGCTTGTTGGCCGCCCGCTGAGCCGGGATGGAGAAGCCCTCCTCACGGCCGCCCCGCCGGGCCTGCTCACGGGTAGAGACGCGCAGGTAGGACACGGCGCGCCGGGGAGTCAGCTCCTGGGCCAGCTGCTCGGCCGAGTTTTGGATGGTGGGAGAAGGTGATACTTGCATACTTCTATTACCGCTCCGATCGCCGAAATTGTCCAGTACATCACCCACAATTGGTTCAGACCTATGCTCACCACCCCCGATAGACCCTTCAGTCGAATGGGACACCATTCTTTCGTCAGCATCGTTCTTGTTCATCACACAGCACCTCCGTATTTCGTAACTCGTATCCTATTGAGCCGTTGCAGCCCTTTTGCATTCATCACACCGCTACCCCATTCCGTATCGTCTCCCCGATCTGCTGGTTAGTGATGACGGCGAAAAGCGCAGCGGGTAGGCGTTGGTCGCTGGCGATGACGCGGCGCAGCTGCTGGCAGCGCGTGGCGCTCGGCACCACCCACAGCACGAGTGGGAAGACGCCGCAGGCTCGCTGCTCGGCCCCACTGGCGTAGTAGGCGGCGTAGCGCTGGCAGGCGGCCAGAACACGGGCGGGGTTCTCGGTGTCGCGGTCGACCTCGATGAAGTAGTGGTCGTCGTAGTGCGGGCTGGTGACGACGGCGTGCAGGTCGGGCCGCAGGGTGAGCTGCTGCCCAGCCGGCCCCAGGTAGGAGCGCCAGCAGCCTGGCTCGGTGGTGATGGTGGCGCTGGCGTCCGTCATGGAGCGAGCGGTCTCGGTGATCTGCACACTGGTCTCGGTAATCGCCAGCAGATGAGCCAAGAAGCTGGTGGACAGGCTGCGCGGGCGCTGCCGGCTACGGCTGCCGGTTTGCACGCGGCGCCCACGAGTCGTGAGCGTCCAGATGGAGACGGTGGAGCCGCCCTGCCAGCCGCCAACCCGTCGCTCCAGACGGATGACCAGGTCGTACTCCTGCAACCGTGCCAGGTGGCGCAGCGTCTGGCGGATAGCGGAGGACAGCGAGCCATAAGCCTCAGCTGTCAGGCGGGCCAGTTGTGTCGTCGTCGCGAAGCGGTAGGTGGCCAGCAGCGCCAGGAGCCGATGCGCCGCGGGGTGATCGCAGGCACGGGGAAGATGCTGTCTCATGATGTCCTCCTCCATGGTTTGCCCTTCTCCCCCACGGGCCAGTGGTGACGCCAGAACATGGGGTCAGTCACCGCCACTGCTTGGCCGTATTGCGCACTATGGCGGGCATTGGCGGCTTGGCTCAGGCCAGCGATCCGTCTGCCGAACCGTCGTGCCAGGCGTCCTGCGAAGGCGGTGCGAAGCAGCGGCATCATCGCTGCCTCCGGCCGATCGGGCTGTCGTTATCCGTCGCTGATGTAGGTGCGCTGGTAGACGTCGATGAGGTGAGGGCGAGCAGCGCCTGCTCGGTCTGCTCTGCCGGTAGGCCGTAGCGCGCGTGGCTGGCGGCATAGAGGGTGGCTGGGTCACGGCGCCGTACGGCCGCTGGCTGAGTGGTGAGCGAGAGCCAGTCGCTGCGCTGGCCGCGCTGCATCAGCTGGGCGTAGGCGTGGAAGGCGGGCAGCAGCTGGAAGTCGACCGCCTCCAGCTCCGGTGCCAGGCGGGCGGCCGCCGCGGCGTCGGTGCTCGAGAGGCCGAAGTACAGCTTGTTGCGCGCATTGCTCTCGATCGCCTGCACCATCGCGGGCGACAGTTGCGCGCGGTACTGGTGCGCCAGGTGGAAGGCCCCGCCCAGCGAGCGGGCCTGGGCCAGCGCGTCGGACAGGTCATGCGGCAGGCCGCCGATGAACTCATGCGCCTCGTCGATGAAGATGCTGACGATGTGGCGCTGCTCTGGCGGCAGAGCTTGGCGGGCCAGGAGGAGCGTCCACAACCGCGACACCAGCAAGGTGCCCAGCAGCCGGGCCGCACCCGCCCCAAGCAGACCACGGTTGAGATTGACGACGACGATACGCCGCTGGGTAAAGAGCTCTGCCAGGTCGAAGCGCGGCTGCGCCTGCCCCAGCACGGCGCGCAGATAGGGACGCAGGATAAGTTGCCGCAGTTTGTTGAGCACTGGCGCGATCTCCGTCGCTTGCGCCTCCGGTTTCTTGGCGTTGTAGGCCGCCCAGAAGGCGCCAGTACCCAATGGATCGTCCGGCACCTGAGCCAGCACCCACCGGCGAAAAGCCGGATCCGTCAGCAAGGGCGGCAGCCACAGCAGCGTTGCCTGTGGTAGGCGGGCCAAGGTCAGCAGCGCGGCAGATAGGACATCAGCGGTGCGGATGCCCCAGTGCTCGCGAAACAGCGCCTCAAAGGTGCTCAGCATCGCCTCTGCCGTGACGGGTGCCATCTGAGGCGGCCCGGCTAGCGGATTGAGGCCAACCGGTGCTGGGTTGCTTGGGTCGATCACCACCACGTCGCGCTGGCGCTGCTCGGGCAGGCGGGCGAGAAAGTCCGTCGCCAGGTCACCCTTGGGGTCGATCAGGAGCAAACCCCGGCCCTGCGCGGCGTCGGCCAGAGCCAAGGCCAGCATGACGGTGGACTTACCAGCTCCAGTCGGCCCCAGCAGGTGCGTGTGGTAGGCGGCATCGGCGATGGCGATCCCCACTGGCTGCGCCTGGCCAGGCGCGCTGGTCATACCCACCACGCGACGCCGCTCCAGCAGTGGTGTCGACGGCGGCAAACGGCGCGGATGCAGGCTGCCCAGCAGCGGCAGTGGTGCCTCACCGATCGGCCAACCAGTCAGTGCGGCCAGCCGGCCAGAGCGCAGGCGCAGGGGCCAACACCAGGGGCGACGGGCCTCATCGATCTTGTCTGTCGCCTCAGCCACCAGCCGGATCGACGACTGCGCGGTCTCCACGAGGCGCAGCGCCCCAAGCAGCTGAGCAAAGCGCTGGTGTGCCTCAGCACTCGGCCCACGATAGCCGAGCCGGAGGCAGACGGCGGCACCATGCTGCTCATCGGCTGGTTTGCTAGCGCGGGCGGACGACTGTGCCGCGTCGTAGCCGACCAGCAACTGCCGCCAGAGCGAGGGGGGCGGCGTCTCTGCCAAAGAGGCTGGACTGAGTCGGCGCCCCACCAGCAGTTGCAGCACTACCTGCTGCGAACCCGTCAGGCTAGAAAGGGCAGCATAGAGGGCGCGCACCGCCGCAGTAACGCGCTCGGGCAGGTGACTGACCTGCCGCCCCCGTACCATCACGCGCACCGCCCGCGTCATGGGCAGGCGCAGCTGCTCGGGTCGGTGCAAACGAGCCGGCAGGTGATTGCTCAGCAGCGCCGCCAGGCCGGGCCGGCCGGTTTGCGTGCCCACCACCCAGTGCGCACCACTGGCGTCGGCGCGCAGCTCCAGTACCAGTGGCCCCAACTCCGTCGCCGTCGTCAGGCGCTCCAACGCCGTTGTGGCTAGTGCTGGGCTGATTGGGCTATCCCAGGCCAGCTCCTGCCACTCCCACTGCCCGGTCATGACGCCCCTCCATTCGGCTGGTCGTCCGCGGCAGTGTCGAAGCTGTCATTCACATCAAGAGCGTCGTCACCATCCTGCGGCGTCGGTTCCGCATCCCGTTGCTGCTCCAGCCGTTGCAGCATAAGCAGCAGCAAGACCCGCGCCAATGCATCGGCATCTAACTCGCTGCGCCAGGACGGCACCGCGCGGTAGTGCTGCCGCCCCTGGTCTCGTCGCTTGCGGCAGGTCATAGCCACCTCCGATCCATCACCAGCGCTGGCGATACCAACGCCCCACTGCGACCAGCAGCGCCACCACACCGGCCAGGGCCAGCACCCACCAGTAGCGGCAGAGCAGCTCGACCGCCCAGATCAGCAACACCACGCCGCCAAAGACGTACACGCAGCTGCGAAAGAAGCGCGCCGCCAGCGACCCCGTGCCGATTCCATCTCGCATCAGTCAGTCCTCTCATCGCTCTCATGACGTGCCCTCCTCGCCAGCGGCATCCATAGCGTCTGTTGCTGCTTCATCGTCAGCCGGAGCCAGCGCCGCCTGCGGCCACTGCCGATCGCTCGGCACGCGATAGCCCCAACGGGCCAGCGAGATGGTCGAGGCGCACTCGTCGCCCCAGATGTCCCAGTGCTGGCGCGATGGCGCCGCCCGGCGGGCGAACAGCTCCACAAAGGGCCCGTTGCCCACCAGTCGCTCGACAATCTGGTGGATCTCCTCCGGCTTGTGCGAGTGCTCCTGCAACGGGTGGAAGCCCCAGTTGGGCTGGGCCCGAAAGGCCACCCGGGTACCCTGTCCCCGCACGCCCAGCAACAACAGCTCGCCGGCGTTACGGAAGGTGTGCCCCATGGAGAAGCGCGGCTTGGCCCAGAAGTAGAAGCTGGTGTAGCGGAAGCCCCAGGCCTCCAGCAGCTCGATCCCCTGCGGCACCGTCGCCGTAGTCACCCAGACGAAGCAGAACGAGCGCGGCGCCGTTATCTCCCGCACTGCCTCACCCATGGCACGCAGCCGCGGCAGCGGCATCAGGCGGTAGTGCTGCGCCGCCCCGTGACGCCCCATCTGCTGGCTACACCACGGCGGATCGGCCAGCACCGCTCGGAACGTCCCGCGCTGCGGCGCCCCGTCTGCCTGGTTATGCGCGGCGTGCGACTGGCTCGCCAGCGCGTGATTCGTCAGATTGCTCATTTGATCCCTCCTTTGCTTGCTTATCTGCTATTTGTGTGCGCGCACAAAACGCGCTCACACTCCCCATTACGAACCGATTTGCTCGATTTGTGAACCCCCTCGCCAGCCACAACTCCCACCGACGCGACACGCCACCAGCGATGTGCCGTTCTGGGGTGGCACCACAGAGAACAAAATGGACACGAAGGCCAAATAGTGGCGGCGAAAATACATGCTGTAGTTATTGCAACAGGCAGCCAGATTGGCCCACACATGGCAATGAGGAGCGCGAATCAGCTGGGCGTCTGTCAGCACAAGCTGTTCGCGCCACCTGGCTCGTCCTTGCCGTTGGCGGCCTCTTCTGGCTCCGCAGCCGCCTCCTGCGCCCGTCTCGTCATCGCTACAGCGCTGTGGAAGGCGGCGAGGTCGTGGGCCTGCTTGGTGGCGATGGCCTGCTGCCAGGCGTCGGCCTGGGCGTGGGTGGTTGTGGTGGGCGGGGTGTCGTCGTGCCAGATGGCCCAGGCCAGCAGGGCGATGGCGATGAGCGTCAGGCAGCCGACGAAGGCCAGGCCGTTGATGATCCAGCTCATGGTGGGTGTGTCCTTTCTGGTGATGTGCACGGTTGCTTAGTCACGCTGGGGGTGTCTCGGTATGTCGCCACCGGCTCAGAACTGCGCGATCCCCCGGGCGGCGCCAACGCCGTAGGCGCGCAGGATGGCGTGGTAGTAGGTCGCTCCAGCGGGGGCGGTCTGGTAGCAGGACTCGGCCAGGGCGGACAGCGTGGCGACGTTGCCCATGGCGCTGGCGGCCAGGAAGGCGCGGGCTTGATCGGTGGCGTGGGCCAGCTGACTGTCAGCGGCCAGCTCGTCCAGACGGCGCTGGGCGGTGCGGGCCAGGCTGCGCGACTGCGGCACCCGCGGTGGGAGCAGGCCGGCGGCGAACAACTCGGCGATCGGCAGGACGGGTGCAGCGGGCTGAGGGCCAGTGAGGTGGTCGGAGTGGTCGGTCGTGGGCATGAGGGACTCCTTTCAGCATTCCGTCCGGCCGCCGGAGATGTCATCTGACGTGTTCCTCTGGTTGCTGATAACAGCCGGTTCAGACGTAACGAACATAAACCGCTGGAATCCCAAGGAAAAGCATAAGCGTGATAACATCGAGCAGGCTGCGGGATACTCCGGAACTGGGAACCTCGGAACCCGGCGCTGCGGTGCCGCCACCCTGAGCCCGGCGTCCTGGTCTCGCGGTGCTCGGCCTGGGGTGTGTCGTTGGGACCACTCCGAAAGAGGGGCATCTTGCAAGGGGCCGAGAGTGCAGGAGTGTCTCAGCCTCTCCCTGCTCGTTTCGTCCAGGCGATTGCTGGCGGGGCTGGTCAGGCTTACGGCCCTGGGCGGCAAGACGGACAGTCGGAGATGAGCGCGAGGAGGGCGATCGGGGATGGCTGCGGAGAAGATGACGAACGGTGATGCCGAGAACGTCCCGGCGCAAGACCCGCCAGGTGCGGGGCCAGTCAACGCTCATGAGCAGCGCCATCCCGACTACCTCATGGACTTTCCTCCCGACCTGTCTCCGGAGCAGGTTCAGCGCTGGCGGCGGTTCTTCGACCTGCGCGAGGACATCCTGCTGGACTACGGCTACCAGACGGCCCGGGCGTATTGGACCGACCTGCAGGACATCTTTGAGTGGGCCGTCGCCCGAGACAAGGACGTCCTGGCCCTCACCGATCGCGACCTGCGCCAGTACTGCGCCCTGCTGCGCAGACGCAAGTACAGCGAAGCCACCATCCGACGCCGAATGGTGGCCTGGAGGAAGATGGAAGAGAAGATGAAGGAGGGCTGAGAGACGGAGTGTGGCTGCGGTCTGAAGTCTTGCGTGTGGCACTTCGGGTGCCGTGGGACATGCCTGTCTGGCCGGTCTGGCAGCTCAACAGCTGGGTGGTCGCCCCCACTACCTGGTGCGCCTCCAGACGTTCCACCAACGCACTGCCGAGGTCAGCCTCGTCTGGCGCGACGACACCAGCAGTGTCAGAGAGGTAGTGCCGAGGTTGCATGGGGGGCGGAGGCGCGGAGGAGCGAACCGCCCAGCGCCGCACTCATCCGGCTGCCAACCGGGCGAATAAACACGGTTAACCCGTCTCAGGCCACAGCACAGACGCAGGATGGCGGCAACCTCGGGAGGGGGCTCACATCCCTGTCGTTCCGGGCGTAACGCAATTGTTACCGCATGGTCGGTATCAAAGTCCTGGCTTCTGAGGGTCGGCAAGCGTACCGTGGTCGCCGTAAGAACGATCTGCGGGCACCACCAGCCCAGCGCGACGATGGAGACAGGCATGCGCCACCAGGCAGACATAGACGCTCTCAGGCGGCAACAACGCCGGCAGTTGTCGCCGCCAGGCAGTCCGCCTGAGCCCACCTGCCGACGATGGCGTCTGTCTGCTGCGCACCAGATGCGTCCACCTTGCAACGGACAGCTAGAGCGACGTCGCCGAATGCCCGTGAGCTAAGGAACTCGACGTTCGCAATCGAGACCGCCAATATGCCAGTCGATATAAACAGCAAGACACCCATCTCATAATTGAAACATTGCGTTAATAGGTTGACTGTGATTAAATAGTAGCAGCCATGAGTGAAACGCTGCCCCATCACCAGAACCCACCGAACCAGCCCGAAAATGATCTGCTGGTTTGGAATACTTCTGCGGAACGCGGCATTGAAACTCAATCGAACAGCCAGTCGACACGCAAAGGTATTGGACGTCTTGCGATAAGTGAAACGGAACTCAGCGAGATGTCATCTAAGCAAGATATTGGGATAGTAGATAAGTTAAAGTCACTTTACAGAGACTTTAGGCAAATTAGCCAACCTAAAAAGAGGGTCGTGAGCGCTTACTGCGTTTTTGTTGACCCCACCGTGCCTTCACCAGGGTGCCTATATCCTCCATCGGCGGATCACAAGTAACCATAAGCAATTCTCAATTGCCTTCATTTTCTAAAGCTACCCCAGTCTCCGACCCCACGGAATTATGGCTAATACTTGTCTATTTCAAGGCTACATACCTCCCACTCTAGATGAGGTTAAAAAATACGCTGATTCATACTATACACATTGGGAAGACCGATCAACTTGGTTAATAAGAAGGGTAAAGCAATTCGAGCCAATAAGTCCTGTCGCAAATAAAATTAAGATGTCTTACGATGTTATGTTTTCAGAGCTTAGCAAGCTTGAACATCGAGATGGCGTTTTAACATTACCGCTGGACTGGATGAATAAGCAGCCTTTTGTCTCTATCGATATTTCTGGCCCCTGGGAGTCGGCGGTTTGCTTAGCGAGTCGTTCAGAATCCGCTCGCATAGCTACCTACTATGTATTTGGCTGGCTCAATCGCTTTGCAGAATTTTCACTACATGAACTAACAGAGGAGCAGATTTCAGCAGTATATAGGCTTCTGCGAGGGCGAGACACTTCGGCTCACAGGAGGTTAAGTAGCTGGCTGTATATCGTTGAGAAGTACGATCTAAACTGGCCTATAGGAATTAGTAACAACTGGTACGCATGGATCGCCAATCGAGAGTTTAGGCGTTTTTTTACAAACTTATGTAAAACATTTGCCATGTCCGTAACCCTACCTTACAAGCAACTCGAAACATGTGCTCGCGGGATCATTAAAGTATCCTGGAACGATTCCTTTACGTATCAGCATGACGACTATTTTGAAGGATACATAAGACAGTCCAGCCAAGAGATAAGCGCGCGAATAGAAGCGTCGCTCACGCCAGTTCATTTTTTGCTTTTTCGCGCGATGGTCATAGCGTTCATTGGAATTGTTATTCTGACTAACTGGCTCAGAAGTCAGATGCGTCGCTACGGAGTTGTTCCTCCCAATTTTGTAATATCACTAGTAAGTGAGTCAAAGCTGGGCTTCTATGGTCAAATCATACTTCCAGAAGCCATGCGTATAGACAATGTCAGGTGCGAAACGCTAAGAATTGATGGAGAACCGCAAGAAATTACCGTCAAACCCTCTGGTTACATGCACAAAGATGACGGAATGAAGGCTGGCGATTTACACTATGTAGGAAATAAGGCTCGACTGTATATTACTCGAGGAGAAGGAGTGAATCTTTCTGCCGATTTTCGTATTCAGGCACATGTAAAGAGGGGTCAGTTCGTTTTACCTGCGCTCTTTGCTTCACTTGCTGGCCTAGCAGTGTCGGCAGTTCTTCTCCTGATGTTCATTAAATTCGAGAGGTTTGCATTTCCTCAAGACATATCTAGCATGGTAGCCGTCGTAGCTATCCTACCGTCCGCCATGGCTGGTTACATTCTGTTCGATCGAGAGCATGAATACGTAAGCGTGGTGCTCGGTTCCCGTCGAGTCCTGCTAGTTGTTTCGATGATCGTTACACTTACCGCAGTGTTCACGGTTAATCTTGCATTGGTGCTCCGCAGTGGAATCCCCCATGAATGTAAACCAACGGAGCAAACGTTGGCTTACATTCATCGGCTCAGCGACACTGCCGAAGTTGCGGCATTTGTGACATTTGCGACGCACTTGGTCGCTTTCCTGGTATTCGCTTTAGATTTTTTAGTGACGGAGAACTGGCGCCACACTTTCTCTCGCAAGTTTCATCTCGCCCTTGCCTGGCTGTATGCGGCATTACTCGTATTTTGTTTCTTGTGTGCATACTGTTGGATGGGCGTGAGTTTATTCCAGTGGCATGGAGCAAAGACGAATTTCTTTGCTGAACTTCCCGGGATTCTATACCATCAAGCACGTATCGTTTGGCAATCAGTTTAGATCTTCCGCAGCATCTGTTCTAGCTAGGTTCCTCTATATCTCCAGGTACTCACGCGTCATCCCGGATACGCTCTACCGCTCCCTCCATCGGTGGGACGCATCCTCAACCTAACAGCTACCACATCTGGCTCGGCACGAGAACGTAAGGCGAGCGACTTCTCCGACCAAGCACGCTGCTTGACCTGTCCTTCCATCCAGTGGCCCAAGGAAGATCTACGGCAGTGGGTTACTGACGAACCCGGTGCGCTGAGGACGATGTGCGTGGGGTAAGTTCGCTGTGCAGTGCGAGAACAGATAATCCTACCGCGCAGTCGAGTCTGGCGAAAGTCTTGAGAACATCAAGGGCTCAAACTGGCACGTGTAAGGTTGTAACGACATAACGTGTGAGCATGAGTTGGATACCCAAAGACGCGAGCGTCGTCGCACTGATCGTGAGCCTGACTGCCATACTCGGCACCGTTGTTAATGCCGTGGCCGGGCTCAGCCAGTTCTCTAGGACAGCAAAAGCCTATCGAAACATCGAATGGACCAACAGCACGCTTGACCGAGATCAAGACGACGAAGCGCGCCAACGCCCGCTGATGGAGCTAAGGATCTCCCAAGAGGCTCATCTTCTTGCCGCTCACTACGTGCCTTGGTGGAGGTTTATGGTGCTTCCTCTCTGGATGATTCTGGTTGGGTCTCTCTTCCTATACGCTATTGGGACTGGAAAATATTCGTCTGATGCAGCCGTTCCTACGCTGTACTACCTCGTGTTCTGCACATGGTTTACATGGCTGTTCATTGGCAGCTATTGCGAGCGAGTGCGAATTATCGAGCATCATAAAGCAGGTCGTCTTACCGAGTCACGCATACCACTGTGGCGCATGGGCAATAAGGTTCTCGTCTACGCGATTTGTTTTGCTGTTGCCGCCAGTGCTCTCTGTGGCGCTTTCGCTCTGGCGGGTAGACCTAGGCATTCGGGGTGGCTAGCCGGTGGAGGCATCGCGGTCGGTACGATTGTGATTCCTGCACTCATCCCATTCGTGAGATTGCGCGCCCGGGAATGGGTCAAGGAAACGAAGGTCGGGTCGAGGTCGATTGGAAACAATAGAACCAATGTTCCACGCTTCCTCGCTAAACTGCTTGACTTCGACGTGTTCCGGGATGAGTCCGCCGATTAGTGGCTCGATCTTGCTGACTATATTTGCACGACTGAGTGCATAATGTTATTCTTAATTCAGATATGTCAACGAATCAATCCGCGTCATTGCTCCACCGCCTCCGTCGGCTCAAAGCCGCGCTGTTGGCCGTTTCCTTCACGCTGGCTGGCATCCTCCTCATGATGGTCAACGCCTGGCTTGCACCAATGCAGTTGGGAGACTGGCAGTGGCTGCACGCGCTGCCGCTGGGTGAGCTGGGTGGGACGCTATTTGGTGCGGGGCTGCTCTCGACGTTCTTCGAGTACACCTTCCGGCGCGATCAGGAGCGAGCGGTGACGGAGCGCTTCCGCCAGACGATCCGTGAGGAAGCACCAGCCCTGCGCGATGCCGTCATCGAGGCCTTCCGCTTCGACCACCAGGACGTAGCGCGTATAGCCACACCCGAACTGCTGGATGATCTGGCCCGCACCAGCCTGGGTCTGCGCTTCGGCGACCCAGCCTTCGGCCGTGAGGTCTATGCCGACATCCGCCACCAAGCCATGGCTGCCGAGGAGCGCTGGTACGATGCCCGCGTCGACGCGACCCTTGGTATACCAAGGGGTAGGAGCACTGCTCCTACCCCGTTCTTCGACTTACGTGTCCGCTGGGAGTACACCGTCACGCCGCGGCACCGCTTCCGCAAGTTCGCCGTTGTCTCCGATCGCCAGCGCTACGACCAGCTGGTGGCCGAGCGTGGGGAGACGAGCGTGTGGTACCGCCGGCCGGTGCCCGGCCTGGCCGTCAGCGATCCAGAGGTCTTCGCCCTGGAGCAGTTCACCGTCAACAACACGCCGGTGCCATTCACGCGGCAGGTGGATGAGGTCTCCCAGGTCTACACCGTTGATCTTGGCGAGCAGATCATCCAGCAGGAGCAGGCAGTCGTCGTCTCCTTCAGCTTCCGCACCCGCACGCTCCGCAGTGGCCATGTGGTGCACCTGGACATCGACCGCCCCACACGCGGCCTCGACGTCGAGCTGCGCTACGACCCAGAACAAGTCGGCCAGATGCGCATCCTCGACTTCGCCTCCATCGGTGAAGGAGGACGCCTCACCCAAGTGCCAGACGCGCCGACGCTGCGCTACCGTTACGACGGCTGGCTCTTCCCGCGAGCTGGCATGGTCTTCGTCTGGACACTGCCAGACGAGCAGGACGACTGGGGCGAGGTTGCTCCCGACACCGATGCCAGACCACCGCGCTCAGCCGGTAGTTTTGAGAACGTCATCAGGTCGGTACCGGCCACGGAAGACGACGCCCGCCAAGCTCGTGCAGCCTGACGGACACCGCCCAGCTGCCATGTACGAGGCAGCCATGGGATGGGTTGGCCCCTGCGTGGGGCGCGTGGTCAGTCGCCACCCATGATGCTCACCTCCCTCCATCTCGGCTGACATCTCTAGATTGCCATACATGTATGGTGGTGCCAAGTAGGCACCCGCTCGACGCTGGTGCCGTGCGCGACTCCTCCTCCACCAGCCAAGACGAGCAGTGGTGGCCCATCGCCCGCCAGCTTGGCCTGCGGCTGCAGCGCGCCCGCATCGCCAAGGGCCTCAGCCAAGAAGCCCTGGCCCATGCTGCCGGCATCTCCACCTACACCTACCAAAAGTTCGAGAAAGGCGAGTCCCGCCCCGGCACCCCGATGAACCCGCGCCTGCGCACCCTCATCGCCCTGGCGACGGCGCTGGATGTGCGGGTGGAGGAGTTGGTGGGAGGGGCGGCAGATACCGAGCCCGGCCGCATGTAGACGTCGATCTCGGCGTGTTGCCGCACCGACGGCTCATGTCAGCTCCATCAACTATCATGGAAAACATGAGTCAATGCACAGCCCCCGTCCAGGGACATCGCACAGCAAGCGGAGCGGCAGCTTGCCCCGTATGTGGCAATCGAGGTACCTACTACTCCACGCCGAACTACTCCCAGAGGCCACCCAGTAATGTGCGGAGCCGCGCATACTCGAGTGGTAGCAAATCTCCTCGCCCAAGTTGGTCTCCAAGTTCCTCCAGCGTGACATACACACCGGCAGAGATAAAGGCGCTAGTGCCTGTCCGCCGTCAGGTTGAATATCGGGCTCGGCACGAACCCGACCTACGCGACGTATTCCTTTGTCACGCATGGGACGATCGACGCGGCGTCGCCCATGAGCTCAGCGATTTGCTTGAAGCTGCTGGCGTTTCAGTCTGGTTTAGCGAAAAAGACATAGTACTCGGCCAACCGTTCCTGCGTGAGATCGACCGAGGGCTAGCCAATTCTCGCACAGGCATAGTGCTCGTTACTCCCGCCCTGCTAAAGAGAGTTGATAGCCGCGGCGTCTCAGACAAAGAGCTCTCGGAACTGCTTGCACGCGACCTCCTAATTCCAGTAGTACACAACACGACATACGCTGAACTTCGAAAAGTTAGCCCACTTCTTGCTTCCAGAAACGGGTTAGACACCGCGGATGATACGCTGGCAGTCGTTGCGACCAAAATCGCCGAACTCGTTTCTGTGGAAGACGCCCTGGGCGCATAAGTTCGACAACCATTCGTTGAGGTTCACATATCGGTGTCTACCGCTGTTACGAGGGTAAATGTGCTCGCGAGGAGAAATCAACGAGATAACTACTCCGCGTCAACTCTCTGACCGATTCGTCGCATCATCGCCATAAATCATGGTGTAATTGGCAGAGCAAAGCGGCATCCCAGCGAGTCGGCCGCCACTCTTGCATTACCCTCGCTGTCATAAGCGTCGCATAGTTTTACTCGGTTCGCGCCAAAAGGTAGCGGTGTCGCGGATGTTATGACGATTGTGCATCACGCCAGTTGCTGGATCAATGTATGGGTCATTGGCAAGTTCTTACGCCATACCCGTAAGCGCAGTTGCCGGCCTCTATCGCTGAGGCTGGCAACTGCCTGCGCTAGCAGATCATCGGCTAAGACGTTTCCTCGTGCGTAAGTATCGAGCAAACACTTGGTGACCTCAGCACCACAACGCCTTCAAGTTCGTGCGAGCAGATAATTTCCCGAACTAACTGCTGACATTTTGTTCGTTCTGCAACTGTCATACCTATGTATTTAGTAGAGCCATATTGCAGAATATTGCCAGGCAATACCGAACCTATGTACCAATCATGCAGCCTTTACACTCCCAGCCTGCCATGCTTAAATAGAAGTATGACCGAAAAAGACTTCCAACGCACACAAGAACTACTAACCACTAACCTCAGCGCTGCCGAGGGGAGAATCAATAATCGCATTGACAAACTCGAGCGCGAGATGAAGGACGTACGTGGCGAAATTAAAGGCGTACGTGATGAGATAAAAGACGTACGCAGCAGCATGGAGGAGCGATTTGACGCTATCGGTGCTCAGTTTAATGAGATTGACAACCGGTTTGCAGCACTAGACGAAAAGATCGATCGCAACCATCAGGAAGTGACCAAGCGGATCGACGCACTCAGTAAAGACATCGAAACCCAGCACCAAGACGCCCTCGAAGCGAAAGGTGCACTACGGCTGCTCACCACGCAACATGAGGACCTCGCCGGCCGGGTAGCAGTTGTTGAGAGCAGGTTGCAGGCGGCGTAGCGGCCTAGGCTCCTCGATCGCTCCTTTGGACGCCGACTCACCGACGTCTGCTGCTCTGTCGTACTGCGGAATTGGCGTCCTCGAGCGCTAGGAGAGACGCAAAGAGCCCTCCCCCGCACTCAGGCGCGGGCACGGGTATCCCCAAGGACGCTCTGGCTACCCCTGGCACCAGGACGTAGCCGGCAGAGCGAAGGGCGCCGCGCTTGTGCCCATCAGATCACGATTCGGCCGCAAACAGCCCGCCAGGACGGGAGACGGCAACTGGCGTGCCGTGCGGCGATCTACTATCGGTTGCGGCAACGCAGCCCCGTCCCCGTTGGAGTCTTCCTCCAGCCCCTGTCCCCTGTGGCGACACTGGCGTCGCTCGGCTCTGCACTGCCGTATGTCCCTCCTAGTCCTGCGGTGGAGCCTCCCATGAGCCTGACGCGCGAACTGAATAAGAAGCAGTCTCCGTTCCGGCAGCTGGTGGAGGGTTGTGTCCCTGCGCTGGCCATAGCGGGTGGCAGGTCTCCGGAAGGCAAGCGGGTCGCTGAACGGCTTGGTTTCTACGATCTCGTCAAGGCGCGCTCCCTGGCGCCACTGCCGGATGGAGTGACCGACGCACGGCGGCACTCACCAACTGTCGGCATGGCCTTCGACATCCGCACCAGGATGATGCTGGGCGAGTTCGAACCACGCCGGAGCGCCTCGGCGATGGGCATGGACGTCTTCAACCATCTGCTCGCACCGCTGTTGCCGAACGGCCAGCACATATCAGACGTGCTTGGCGACGCCTTCCTCGAAGCCGAGCGACTCACCAGGGACGGCGACGACGTCGACCAGGACTATGCCAGCATCGTCTTCGCCTGGTGCGAGTCGATCTACCGTGCCGGCGGGCGGGCGATACGCAGCTCGCTGGGCAAACGCCTGTCAGCAGCACGGAACGTCGACGAGGTGTATGACTCAATACCACCGCTCATGCTCGAAGACATCGCTCGCCTGCGCATCGTCAACCAGCGCCAGATCAAGCACTGGCACCTACGCATGAGACACGGGGCCTTCTTCATCTCGAACCCATCCTTCTCCGGCGACTTCTTAGTCGGCGGCGCCGACGGCGACTGGTTCATTGACGACACGCTCTTCGACTGCAAGGTCAAGGACACCATCACAGCGCCGTGGGTGCGCAAAACGCTCATGCAGCTCCTGGGCTACCTCATCCTTGACCTCGACAACGACTACCAAGCCCAGCGCATCGGCATCTGGTTGCCACGACAGGCGACGGTCAAGACCTGGGCTATCGAGGAGATTCTTGGTAGTGACACCGAAGAAGTGCTGGCGAAGGCACGGCGAGATGCGCTCAGTTTGCCAATGAAGAGAATGGGGATGATTGCGTAAATTTGCCTTACAAAAGCACACGCTACAGCATATAATAAACACGACATTCAATCTTATTGGGCTAAACAAGAAGAACGACACAAAATGAGTAACAGCACCGCCTCATCGCCTAACACAATGTCATCTCAAGAGATCAATCGCGACATTATTCGATGGTTAGAAAAGCGCCCTAACTGGCAGCGAAACCTCTTTCAGCGCATTGTGCGAAATAAAGCTATCGACAATTCATACATCGAGCAACTCGTCGACTTGCTGGTTGCTAACAAAACTGTCACCCCAGAAACTCCCACCTTGACGATTGATGAACTCCCTCAAGGTGGCGACATGAAAGAAAGTATAGCGATCTGCAGTGTTGGCGACTTGCAGGGCGTCAACGCTTTGCTGGGCGGCCAGACGCTACAGTTCTCTCCGACTGGCATGACTATTGTCTATGGTGACAACGGCAGTGGAAAATCCGGATACGCACGCCTCCTCAAGCAGATAGTCGGTGCTCGCCATCATGAAGACATTCTTCCCAATGTATTTATCAATAAGCGCTGCAGTCAATCGGCCCAGATCAACTATCGCTGTGGCGGCACTGATCAAGCAGCAACGTGGTCAAGAACGTTCAACGACACGACATTTGGGCGCGTTCACTTCTATGATGAAGCATGCGGCAACGACTACCTGCAGAACGAAACAGAGCTGTCGTATCGGCCATCAGTACTCAGCCTCCTCGATCGACTCGTCGAACTCATTGATCAGGTGAGTAATGAGATTGGAAAGCGCATCGCCGTCGAAGAAGCGAAGCAGTTTTCGCTCCCAAACGTACCTGACGGAACGTCCGCAGCGAAATTCCTATCCAAACTTTCTGATCGCACAGATCCACACTCTCTTGACCAGTTACTTGATGCCCACCAGGATCTAGATAATGAACTTCAAGAACACCGCCAAGAAGAAGCGCGACTCCGAGCAACTGACCCCACAAAGGAGAAGACAAGACTCCTCGCTGTCGCAAAAGATGCCGAAGCACTCGCTGCCCACTTAGAATCCATCGAGAATACGATATCACCAGCTGCCGCAAATCGCATTCTAGCCCTAAAACAGACGGCAATGGAGCTACGCGCCAGCGCTGACGAAGTTTCATCCAACTCATTTGCAAACGAACCTCTTCCTGGCGTGGGGTCGCAGACTTGGCGAGCTATGTGGGAGGCGGCAGAACGCTACGCACAAGCAGAGGCTTACCCTGACCGAGACTTCCCAGCCACAGAGGATGACGACGTCTGTGTGTTGTGTCAACAACCATTGGCTCAGGACGCTCAAGCACGACTACGTCGTTTTCACAGCTACGTCCACGACAGCGTACAGCAGCAGGCGAAGAAAGCGGAACGTACATACAGTGCCGCAGTCGAGCAACTCAAAACGTTTGAGGTAACGACCCCAGAGATCCTATCTTGGTTAGATCATTTTGTCGATAATGACGTTTTGAGCAAGAACATTCTCATCGCTGCTCTTGATATCGCAGCTAGGGCGAAAGAGAGAATCCTGGAGCGACTTCAAAGTAACACTGATGAGGGCTGGATCGATCTTGCAGTTGTCGATACTTCTACCATGCGCTCCTTCGTCACAGCGAAACGTAATGAAGCAACCGGTATTGATGTCGATACCTTCAGGAAGAAAGTTGCTTCAGTCATCAAGAAACGACAGGAGTGCGAGGGACTTCAAAAACTACGAGTGGTGAAAAAAGAAATTGTCAACGAGATTGAGCGGCTTAAGCGAGTCTCGCTTCTCGATAGCAAGAAGAGAGAAGCCTCCACTACACCGGTAACGCGCCAAAGTAGTACTCTTGCGAAAAATTACGTCACGAAGACAGTAAGTGAGCATTTCTTGTATGAGGCGAATAACCTTAGACTCGAACACGTCGTGCTTTCAGATCCGAAAGGCGTGAAGGGAGCGATTCGTCAGATACCCGCCCTAAAAGGTACATCTGACGCTTCTACAATGCAGGTACTGAGCGAAGGTGAGCAGACGGCTGCAGGGTTGGCAGGGTTCCTGACCGAGGTGTATTTCGACGAAAGCAAATCTGCGGTTGTCTTCGACGACCCAATGTCGTCGCTTGACCATCAGCGAAGGAGCAACGCCGCAGCGCGGATAGTGGAGCTCGCGCAGGATCGGCAAGTCATCGTATTTACGCATGACCTGATTTTTCTTGCAGAACTTGTGGGACGGGCCAGTAACTCCGGCGTCGCCGTACTCGAGCAAACAATCCAACGTAATAACTCAAAACAGCCCGGAATGATTCTCAGTGAATTTCCTTGGAAAGCCAAGAACGTTAAACAACGGATAGGAGATCTCAGAGAATATCTCGCAAGAATTAGAAAGCAGCAAGGTGCGATTTCAGTTGACGAATACGAAACAATGACGTCAGATTGGGCTGGCCGACTGTCGGAGACCTGGGAACGAATGATTCGCAGCGAAGTGATTTATCGAATCGTGGATCGCAGCACCACTGAGGTCAGGCCGAAGTTGGTGCGTATTCTCGCGCAAATTACCGAGGATGATTACCAGAAATTTGATAAAAGTTACTCGGTCGCTTCAACTTGGGTCAGACGACATGACAAAAGCGAAGAGTATAATTATGTAGCACCCGAACCAGAGGACATGGAGCGAGAGCTTACTATTCTGACAGAATGGCACACGCGCATTAAGGGCTACGCCAATAAGTCATAGCCGTCTACCAACGACCGAAGCAATAGACAAGTGACGATATCTGTTCTAGCACAACGTCGCAGACAGAACACGTTGAGCAATCAACATGCTCGTCATGTCTCTCGACACGCACCTCCGACTGTGTCAGCCCGCGCTCGGCTCGAGCTAAGGTCCAGAGGGTGGCGCTTGTCCCCACTGATGATGTCGTTGCCTACCGCTAAGCGGCTCCTGGATGACGGTCACTCTCGCTGTAACTCCAGCTGCTGCCGCTTGTGACCAGCGGCCGCCGGAGCCTGACCTGTCCCCACTGCGACACAGGTACGGACAGGTACACGCGGTCAGCGCTTGAGCATGCTCACCACATCAACTCGCCCTGGGAAGTTGGCCCCACAGTCGCCAACTCCCAGGGCAGTTTTGCACCGTTCCTCCAACGTTCACTCATCCGCATTGGCTGCAACCGCACTATTTATTACGGTTTCATCACACTTCGTGACGTATGCCACTACCAACCGCTCAGGCGGTATAGCCTCAAAGTGCAGGCAAGGACATCTGCTGGAGTCAACAGCTCCATCGCCCTCATCCCCGAGGAGGATCACGATGAGCAAGACGAGCAACAAGATCAGGCGGTTTGCACTCTTCGGCCTAGCCGCAGCCATGGCAACTGGAGTAACAACGGTGGCACCGTCGGCTCGAGCAGACGAAGTCACCGCCACAGTTTTCTCTGCCCCTGGCTGGGATTACGCCAACGTTCGGCCGAGTCCCGATACAGGCGGGCAGCCAATCGGGCGGGTCCAAGCCGGCCAAACAGCGGAGTTAACCTGCTACCAGTATGGTGGCGAGGCCAAAGGCCCCTACGGCAGTAGTACCCTTTGGTACAAGGTTAAGGGATACGGCTCAGGCTGGATCGCCGACTCGATGCTGTCGACAGGGAGCGATGCGCCAGTAACGGAGGCATGTGCAGCGACAGTGCATGCTGGGCAGATCAAAGCCACCGTTCAACCCGGCGTGGGAAAAAATGCTCTCAGAGTGGGGCCAGGTGCGTACAGGGCCTCAGGTAGTGTCGTTGGAGGAACTTCTCTCACACTTGACTGCTGGGCATGGGGGGATATAGAGGCAGGACCGTCTGGAACATCACGTTATTGGTACAAGTTGGCGGGAAGTAACGAATACATTGCCGCCTCCAATGTCGATACAGGAAGTGATAGGCCTCTGACCCAAGAGTGCGTAAAATCGTCGTCGGATAGATTTGTTGAACTTTCTTATTCCAGACAAAACCACGAAAAACTACATGTGGCGAATCGACTGCTCGGAAATTACTATCGAACAGATGAGTTCGCCGGAACCTACGTAGTTATCTCATGGGAGTTCTTCCTTGAAAGCGAGTCGCTAGTGAATACTATCAAGGAGATGAAGGTCGGCGAAGCAAAGAACTATCCTTCATCTATCTTGAAGGATGGTAATGACATGTACTGGTCACTCGGCTCCTTCTGGGTGCACAAGACTAGTGATACCTGCGTCTCGATTAGAGATTTCTACGACTTTGCGCCGAACTTGATTTTCAAGCCTCTTTATCAAGACGCTAGAAAAGGTTATGCCAAAGAGTTCATGATCTACTCGACTGGCTGTGTGTGAGGAGGCGCGACGAATACAAGCTAAGTCATCCGGGCGGGCCCACCAACACGAAACTGGTGGGCCCGCTTCATTATGTTGATCTATGAATATCACCTATGGTAACATACAATTACTGATGAGTTGGAAGAAAGGAGATACTTACACTGTACGCATATACCGCAAGCGCTGGTTTGTGGCTTTCTTCTTGTTCTCTCTGTTGTCGCTGGATTGGCGCTTTGGTCGGCATGCATTCGATATGCTCCCTTCGAGGAGTCTCGCCCAAACTCGATTGTATCGGTTTTTAAGAAAAGAGTTGACGATACGGTTTTAAGCTATAGCGACGTACGAGTCGTCTACCACACAGGGCAAACCGATGGGCGCAGTATTGACTATTGGTTTAGCGGTATGATTGTTGGTTATATCGATAATCCTACAATCCGGAAGAGGTTATTAACGTCTGCGCCGTTCCGTAGTTGCCAGAAGCAGAAGGATGCTGAGTGTTCAGCGTGGGGAACGTTCCGAGACCACAATGGTGCTGGCGCAGCGGAATTAAGTACTCTCAACAATGGCTTAGACGCTGCCTACCAACTCTTGGGAACTCCCTCAGATGTGTTCATGCCCGGAAGAATAAGAGCGCCATCTGTTCTCAACCAAGCTAAGAGTGGTCAATGTATCGATATTGACAGTAGGCATCCTCTACCTTCGCCACCACCAGGAGTTGATGCAACCGGAAATGTCGACTTCGTGACAGGCAATAGCGTCATCTGTGTAGCACCACAGAACGGCGCCTTTGTGTATGCATTTAGTGGTCATGGGGTTTAGGTCTTCCACGTGCTACATCTGACCTCATTTCACTCACCCCGCACTATCTTCCGCACCGTGTCCTTACTGACACCCAACCGCTGAGCAGTGTGTTTTTACCGTGCCGAGCTCGGCGTAAACCTGCTGCACCCGCTCTTGGAAGGCAGGGTAGACTGAGATTGCTCATTCTATGCTGTGCTGGCTCGGTGATTCAAGATTGCAGACGCCGCATCACGTGAGCCCATATCTACGTATGTGAAGAACGAGTAAATGCTCGATATTAAAGTTAAACCTATAAATGCGATAAGATACTGACGATTAAAGCCTCCTCCAGAGGTGATCCATGCGCCGATTAAAGAGGTCGCACTTACGATTGCAAAGACAATCCTGAGTCTGAGGTCTTGTCTTGCTTTGACTGACGCAGAGACTGAAAGCATTTCTTCAGCGTTACCCCTAACTTCTGAGTAACCCCACTTTTCCAGTACTTTGTTTGTTTTTTCAACTAATTGTGTCACGTCTGTATTCGCCATGCTTGTACGGTATCTCAGCACGTTGTCACCAGTCAAGGTTTCACCCTCTTCGACAACGCCCGTCCCCACTGGAAAGACATAACGGAAAGCAACGAATCACCTTAGATAAATACCCTGATGACGCCGAGTAGTAACTAAATATTAGTAACATGAGCTGATCTATTTGCGAACCGTTTTGTATCCCAAAAAAATACCCAGACTCAACACACAAACACCCACAATTACCCACGGTAGTGAGCCTCCGGTAATCTCCTGGCAATTTGCAACGCACGCTATCGGCTTGATTCGCACAACGTCAATGCCTTGTAGAAACCACAGACCACCCAGTAGTATACAGAGTAGACTACCGATAACTAAAGAAATAGTTTTTGCCTTCATGATTCTCATTATACAACATTTATTTCTCAGAGCCAACGCCGCACCACCTTCCGCACCGCATCCTTACTGACACCCAGCCGCTGAGCGGTGTGCTTGACCGTCCCGAGTTCGGCATAGGCCTCCCGCACCCGCTCTTGGAAGGCAGGGTCGGCTGGGTTGGTACGGAGTGTCTCCCCTGCTTGCTTGAGATGCCTGGCCACGGTGGTGCGGTGGAAGCCGAAGCGCGTGGCAATCTGCGCCACCGTCTGCCCCGCTTGGTGTAATGCCACCATCTCTTCCACCAGCTGTGGACGCAGGTAGCGGTTGATCCGCCGTGGCGGGATGGCGGGAGACGTGGTAGCTGGCGCGGGTGTCTGCACTGCTGCGCCGTCGGCTGGCTGATGAGAGGTGGGCGTCGTTGAACCTGCGGCGGGCTGCGTTACTGTGGTGACTTCTGCTGGCGTGCCTAGCTCTCCATTCTGCCCAGACGTTTCTGCGCCAGCCATAGTGGCGGAGCTTGGTAGAGCACCTAGGTCTTCATCTTGTTCATGCTTCTCTGCGACCGTCCTGGCAGCCGGGGAGTCTGCATCGTCCTCCTGCCCAGGCTCCTCCCGGCTGGCCGCGTCTACGGTACTTGCTGGGGCGCTCGCCCGGTTGCCTTGCTCAGTGTCCGCTCTGCCGGCCACGTCTAGCGAGCTGCCAGGCTCCTTCGCCAGTGAAGAGCCGCGCCCCGTCGGCACTACTGCAAGGTCGACGACGCCCATCACATACCGCCAACACGCCTCCCATTGTTTTGAGTGGGGTAGGGAGAGGGCGACGACGAGGACGTCCGCGAGCTTGCTCGCGAGACGCCCGAGGAGGAAGGGGTAAGAGGCCGCCAGGCCGAATACCCCGACGATGAAAAGACCCATGAGCTTGCTCATGAGGCTTCTGACGCGTAGGGGTCGACAGGCCGAAGGCCTAAGCACCCCGACGGCGAGACGATGAGAAGGCCTGCGAGTTCACTCGCGGGCCTTTGCCCAACCGTCGAGCCTCCCCACGTCGCGGGTGTTCGATCGCGCGGCCGCTCGCTTCACAGTCACGCCCGACCGCCCGCACTGCACGAACCTCGGGTGTACTGCATGGGGGTCGGAGGTTCGTGCAGTACGCACAACCCACGGCCAGTACCTCCCGACCCTCGTGCAGTAGGAGCCCGGGACGAGGCCACCGGCCGCACGCTCTACCCCGAGGTGAGGAAACCACCGGGAAGGAGGCCACGTATGCCGGATCCCAGCACCGAGCTTGAGGAACTGCGTCGCCGGGTTGAGGAGCAGTCCCAACGAATCGATGAGCTCCAAGACGCCCTCCACACACTGTCGCTCGCGGTCCAGTACCGGCAGGAGGAGCCCTACCTGGCCTTCCTGGCGGAGCACGGCATCGCCGGCCGACGGCGGCTCGCACTGAACGGGGCCATCAATGGGGTGCTCTCCCGGGCCCGGGGTGACATCCCCTCCCTGGGCCCAGGTGCCCGCACTGAGCTGGCGGAGGACTTTCCCGCACTGGACGAGGCCTACCTGCCCGAACCGATCGACGGCGACGAGGCCGTCCGCATCGTCGGAGAGGTCCTGGGAAGTGAGCGCCTTGGCGCCCAGGCGCTCGAGGCCCACCGCGCCCGCGGCCTGGGGTGCGAGGGCCACCAGGCACTCACAGGCCGCTCAGACACCCAAGGCCACAACGCGTAGCCGCGGCGCTCCAGACGGCCGGGTTACTCGACGCCGACGCACTCACGCCGCCCGCCCTCTTCGCCACCCACAGCCGGGACATATGCCGCCCACAGCCGCACCGGCTA
>ERZ773044.289-NODE-289-length-25051-cov-45.9813_pt1 | contig 25051 bp, 10 predicted proteins | sample MGYA00511897_ERZ773044 | MGnify/ENA primary metagenome ERZ773044 (study PRJEB29015, sample SAMEA2738116) | human oral metagenome | biome: human oral; feature: human-associated habitat; material: saliva | place: China | collected 2170 ...
CTACTTTTCCATTTGGCAATGTTACAGTTACTTTCACTGGATCTTTCTTACCTGGAGTTGTTAAGTCTGGTACATCTCCTACCTTAGCTGTTGCTCCTTCTGGAACTTTAATTTGTTTTAAGACATCCTCTGGAGTCAGTTTTTCTGTTGTGACTGGTGTTTCGATTGGTGTAACTGGTGTTACAGTCACTGGTACTTCTACTGTAACTACTTTGCCGTTTGGTAATGTAATCGTCACTTTTACAGGATTCTTCTTACCTGGCGTTGTTAAGTCTGGTACATCTCCTACCTTAGCTGTTGCTCCTTCTGGAACTTTAATTTGTTTTAAGACATCCTCTGGAGTCAGTTTTTCTGTTGTGACTGGTGTTTCGATGCCTTTAATTGGTGTAACATTCACTGGAACTTCTACTGTAATTACTTTCCCATTTGGTAATTCAACAGTTACCTTAACGGGGTCTTTCTTACCTGGGGTTGTTAAGTCTGGAATGTTTTCTACGTTCGTTACTTTTCCACCTTCTGGAACTTTAACATATTTAGAAATATCATCTTTTGTTAAAGGTGTATTCGTCACTGGTGTTTCAATTGGTGTTGGTTTAGCTTCTACCACCTTAATCGTTGCCGGAACTTCAACTAACACATTTCCATTTTTATCTTTCACAACAACCGTTACTGGTTTATCTCCAACAGTTGTTGCATCAAATGGTTCTGTCTGTCCTTCTGGAACTTTGTATTCAAATGTTGACCCTTCTGGATAATCACTTGGAGTAATACTATCTCTGGCTTGTGGTTTTTCAGTTGGATTTACAGGAATTAATTGTTCTTTACCTTCCACTACTTTAACCTTAGCTGGAACTTCTACAAGTTTATCTTCTCCGTCTTTTGCTTCTACAATAACATCTTTTTCGCCTGGTGTTGTTGTATCTACTGGAGTTTTATAGTTGAAGGTTACTCCATCTGGATATTGTTCAGGGTCAATACTCTTAGATGCGTCTGGTTGTTTGTTTGATTTATCAACTGGCACATATTGTGTCTTCGGTTCAACAACCATTACTTTAGCCGGAACTTTAGTAATAACTTTATCACCAATTTTCGCTACTACAACGACATCTTTTTCGCCTGGTGTTGTTGTATCTACTGGAGTTTCATAAGAAAACTCTGTCTCTTTAGGGAATGCTTTAGGGTCAATACTTCCTTCAACAGCTGGTTGTTTGTTATCCTTATCTACTGGGACAAATTGTGGGTAGCTTTCTACAACACGTACAGTTGCAGGGACTTCTGTAATTGGATTCCCATCTTTATCTTTTACAATGACATTGACTGTGTAATCACCAGGTGTTGTTGTATCAATTGGTGTTTTCGGATCATATTCAAATGTTGAACCATCCGGATATTCAGTTTTGTCGATACTGTTTTCTGGATTTGGTTGTTTATTATTTTCATCCACTGGAACAATTTGTGGTACACCTTCAACTACTGTTACTGGTACATTAATTGTATCTTCTGCTACTACTGTACCTGTAGCGTCTTTGTATTGTACTTTTACTGGTACTGCTTTTTTATCACCATTAGAATCAGTTGTTGGAACAGCATAATTTTGATTTGGAACTAATTCTGCTGTAACTCCTGAAGGTAACGCTAGTTTTTCTACTGCAGCTTGTGCTTTTTCTTTCACTGCTGTTGTTAAGTTTTCACCAGTTGTATCTTTTAATGTCGTTACTTTTTCTGGTGTCGCTTTTGGTAACACTTCAACAGGAACTTTTACAGTTTCTGTTCCACTTGGATATGTTACTGTTGTTGGTACAGTTACGTCTTTTGCTCCAACTTTCCCTGTTGTTTCTGGTAAATCAGCGTCTGTTGGTGTTCCTACTGTTCCATCAGTACCTGGTGTTACAGCATTTTTAACTTTCTCAGCATCTGGTTTTGTTCCTTCTACAGTGTATACTGTTTTTGCTTCTGAACCTAGTACGTTGATCGTTACTGGTACTGTTGTATTGTATGTTTTCCCTTCTACTGTATAAGTTACTGGAACATTTACAACACCTTTATTTGTACCTTTTTCATTTGTTAGAGTTTCTGCGACGGCTTCTGTTACATCCCCAACTGTTACTGTTGCTCCTGCTGGTAATTTTCCTTTAAAGTCTGCTGCTTCTGTTAAAGTTTGTGCTTTGGCTTTCGCTACTTCTTTGACTTTATCAACAGTTGAACCTTTTGGTACATCAGCTTCACCAGTTGCTTTTGGTAATACTGTTACTGGTACACTTACTGTTTCTGTTAACTTTCCATTGTCGTATGTTACTGGAACTGTTGCTTCTTTATTTCCTGCTTTAGCAGTAATGTCTTCAGCAATGACAGGTTCACCTTTTGTTCCGTCTGTAGTTACTGCACCTTTTACATCATCTTTTGTAACAGTGTCCCCTTCAAATACTACTAATTTCTTAGCTGTTGAACCTACTACTGTTACTGGGACTGTTACTTCTCTAGTAGCAACTACTTTACCATCTTTTACATACTCTACAACTGCTGTTGCTGGCGTTTGTACTCCAGTTGTACTTGTTGCCGGTACTGTTCCTGCTTTAACTTCCTTAACAGATACAGTTACACCATCTGGTAATTTGTCAGTTGGAACTGCTTTAGCTGCTTCAACCGCTTTAGCTTTAACAGCTTCATCTAAACCAGTACTATCTTTAAGAACTGTTACTCCTGTTGGTTCTACTTTTGGTAAAACAACTACATCTACTTTAGTTTCTACAGGAATGGTTTCAGTTCCTTTTGTATAAGTTACTGTTGCTGGTACTTCTAATATTTGACCTGCTTTTTTAGCTGTTGTTGGGATATCAGCAATATCATTTTTAGTTGGAGTGAATCCATCTACTTCTGTAGGAACAACTTTTTCTTTTAATTGATCGCTCGTTACAGTTTCATCTTCAACTACATATACTTTATCAGTTGATTGATCTTTAATTGTAATAGTATAAGTTGTTGAAGCTACTGCAGTATCTGCACCTTTATTTGTTCCTGTATCCGTTTCAGTATCCGCAGTAACGACATTTCCATTACTGTCTTTTACTTCAACTTTAACTGTGTAAGTACCAACTTCTGGTAATTTAACAGCTGCTGCTTCTGCTGCACTACTATATTCTGTTACTGTTCCTGAAGGAGATGTTAACGTTACTTTTGTAACTGTTGTTTCCTTTTTCGTTGGATCTGTAGTTGCATCATCTTCTCTATCTGTAATTGTTACTGTTGCTGATTTTTGTTTCACTAAGTCTACTGTTGCACCTTTTACAGTTGTGTATGAAGTTGAAGTAACTGCAGGAGCATCGTTTAATACAGACGCTTTATCTGAAGAACTTGATGTTTGCACTACATCGACTGTTCCATTGAACCCTGATGTAGTAGAAATAGTCCATTTATCTCCATTTTTTGTTGCTGTTACAGTAGAATTATCATCAGCAGTCCATTTATCTAGCCCTTTATCGTATCTAACCGTTACAACCATACCTTTATTAGTATCAGTTGCTGAATCTGCTGAACTATTCGCTGCATTTTCTTTATTGTAACTTGTTAATGTACGAGACACATTATTAACTGCTGTAACTTTTCCTTCTGCATTTAATGTACGAGTATATTCGTAAACATTAAATATTGTTTCACCATCTTTATTAACATCAACATATAAGTCACGTTTTAACCAAGTTGTTGTACCATCGCTATTAAGAGTTTTCTTCTCAGCAGTCTCACCAGATAATTCCCAACGACCTGTTGTTTTATTGAATGTTGCTGATACATTCTCTCCTAGTTTAGTTTTTAATGTTACTTCTGCTCTTGTAAACGTCGCTGTTATATTTTCACTCTTTGCAGTTACGTTAATAGTATCTGTTGCGGCATTTGCTGTCGCTGTTGGAAGTACTTTTAGATTAAATGTTTCACCAACTGTACCGATTTCATCATTGACATTTACAGCAGTATTAGTCGTTTCCGATACAACCCACTTCCCATTTTTAGCAACAACTTTTGTATTTGTTCCATCTGGCAATGTAATCGTAGCTTCTGACGCCCCTCTAGAAATCGTAATAGGAACTTCTTTATCATAAGCATGTACATTTTTTACAGATACTGAAGGTGCAATTTTAAAGGTTGCGTGTGCGTATGCCTCATTGGCATTTGTCTCTTGATAGTCTCTTGCATAGATTGAAACTCGATAAATCCCAGCTTCAGTCGGTGTTCCTTTAAATCCATTCGGATTATTTTCAGTCATATCAGCAGATGCAATTGTGAACCCGACACCTGGAATTTTCGTCTCATTTCCTGTTAATTCTGTAGGCGTAGCAGCACCGGTACCTGTCGTTCCTGTAATCTTCGCTCCAGAAACACCTAGAATAGCACGTCCTACAGTTTCATTAATCGTTGTTGTACGTCCAGTTGGTGTTCCATTTTCATCTGTCAAGTTAAAGGTAACTCGTCTGTCATTTGGTGCACCAGCATGTGAAGCTCCAGCATCTCTATATTCTACTGGAACAGTTAGTGCTTCTCCTACTTTACCTTCTTTAATGACATCATTAATTTCTAGGGTAGGAGGGGTTCCATCTTTCCATGCTGTTCCTCCAAATCTATGATCATCTAATGGAACTGTTACACTTTTACCGGTAATTGTATTTTTAAACGTTACACGAGTTCTTAGTTGTTGATAGTTAAATGGACTTCTGTGTGTTACAACGCCTTGCACACTGTCTGTTGCCTTATCATAAAATAAACCATTTGGAAAATTAGATACATTGAAATCTGATACAGTCCATCCAGCCTTTTTGGCAGCTTCCGTTACTTCAATACGTTTACTTACATCTTTAATGTATACTTTGTCAATCCCTTGTTCATATCCAAGTTTATAGATACTTGAAAGCAAATATTCATAAGGTCCACTTCCATAGTACGTTGATGCAACTAGACTTGAAATAGTAGTTCCATTATATCTCAATTTTCCACGCCATAGAGGTGCTTCTTCGATAATTTTTTGAACTTCCTCAGCTGGTAACTTTAATCCATAGTCAATACGAGCCTTTACATCACTCTCTTTACCATCATAAGTCCAGTTAGATGGTCCAGGACTAGGTCTTGTACCAGCTCTTTGATCAGAGAACACTCTAAACTCTAAGTCAGCAGCATCTGCTATTTTCTCTGGTGTATTCACACCTAAATCACCTTGACCTGGATGGCGACTCCCGAACGGCATTGTATAGGTATCCCAACCAGTAAAGTTTTCTCGCGACACTGTACTTGTACTTCCGATAATATCTTTTGCAGTTGGTTGTGCTGGATTTGTTGGTGTTATGGTGTCATTGGTAACTGTAGTGTTTGATGTCCCACTTGTTGTACCCGCAGCCTCTCTAAACCCACTTTCCCCTTTACCAGGAATCTCTTTTCCGTTTCGAGGGTCTTGGTTCTTGTTTACTTTTTCTTCTTCAGTTGCTTCTGATTTGATACTGTTTAGAATGATAAGGCTACTTGAAAGTTGTTTAGCTTGTGCATCCACTTTTGCTTGTGTTTTTGTATCATCGTTTAAAAGCTCTTTTGCTTTATTAACCAAGTTTTTAGCATCATCAATGACTGATTTTGTTTTCTTGTCTTCAGTTAATTGACTCAATCTACTTTCAACTTTAGCAACTAAATCTTCTAACGATGCTGTATTAATAGCAACTTTTTCCGTCACTACCTCTGGAGTTTCAACTGCACTGGCTTGTGTGTCAGTAGCAGATTCTTTAGCAGAACTAGTTTTTTGTACATCGACCGCTTTGTCAGTAGCAGATTCTTGTCCAGAAACTACCTTAGAGGGTTCCGGGGACTTCTCATTTACATTTTGAGGATTTTGAACTTCTGTAGGTTCTGTATTAGTTACTGGTTCAGCAGCTTGGACGCTTCCTCCACCAAGGAAAAACAATCCAGTAGCTACAGCCACACTAGCCGCACCAAAACTAACCTTACGAATACTGTAACGTGTGAATTTCTCCACTTGTGATTGGCGAACATGATGCCCTTTGGGTTTAAACATTCCCTTACTCCTTTTTTCTGATAATTATCAGTTAATATATTTAAGAAGGCTGGATAAAAAGCCTCCCCTAAAATATTTTTGTATATTTTGAGAGGTTACACACTATTATACTCTTTTTTTTATTATAATTCAAGCATTTTGAAGTTTACTCGCCAAAGTAATTTCACTAACACCGCATTCTAGTAAGCTCTTACAAAAACAAAAGTTATATTACTTTACAGTTTGTTTATATTATTTGATTATTCATATAATTTGATTACAAAAACGAATTGACTAATTTTTTTATCATTTCTTCATTGACTTTTAGCAATAAATAAGGAAATACAGAATTACCCTAGATTCACAAGATCTACCAAAAATAGCTAAAAAATTTAGAAGTTACTCATACTTTATAAAATAAAGTCTATAAAAAAACAGGCTCTATAATATTTGTAGTGAGTAAATCCCCTATGGATATTATGGAGCCTATTTTGTTGTAGAAAAAAGTTCCATAAGATCTATAATGAAAAGCGACAAAACAACTCATTAGAAAGATTCATATGGAACAATTACATTTTATCACAAAATTACTCGATATCAAAGATCCTAATATCCAAATTATGGATGTTCTTAATAGGGATACTCACAAAGAAATCATTGCTAAACTGGATTATGAGGCTCCACTTTGTCCTGATTGCGGAAGTCAAATGAAGAAATATGACTTTCAAAAACCTTCTAAAATTCCTTACCTTGAAACAACTGGTATGCCTACTAGAATCCTTCTTAAAAAACGCCGTTTCAAGTGCTATCAGTGCTTGAAAATGATGGTTGCTGAGACTTCCCTCGTCAAGAAGAATCACCAAATCCCTCGTATCATCAACCAAAAAATTGCTCAAAAGCTGATTGAAAAAATTTCTATGACTGATATTGCCCATCAGCTGGCCATTTCAACTTCAACTGTCATTCGCAAGCTCAATGACTTTCACTTTGAGCATGATTTTTCTCGGCTGCCTGAGATTATGTCCTGAGATGTTGAAACAGTCAGGGGAGTGACTGTTTCAATCGGGAGATGTAGATGAGTTTCATTGCGCAAGATTTTGACAAACTCAACATCATCACTGTTCTTGAGGGTAGAACACAAGCCGTCATTCGAGATTACTTTCTTAAATATGATAGAGCCGTCCGATGTCGAGTGAAAATCATTACTATGGATATGTTTAGCCCTTACTATGACTTGGCTAAGAAACTTCGCTTTCTAATTTCTAGGCTCAGGCTGAAACAGTCTCCCAGACTGTTTCACTCCCAAATGCTAAAATTGTTCTTGATTGCTTTCACATTGTACAACATCTAAGCCGTGCTATGAGTCGTGTGCGTGTCCAAATTATGAATCAATTTGAACGAAAATCTCATGAATACAAAGCTGTCAAGCGTTACTGGAAACTCATTCAACAGGATAGTCGTAAACTTAGCGATAAACGTTTTTATCGTCCTACTTTTCGTATGCACTTAACCAATAAAGAGATTCTTGACAAGCTTTTGAGCTATTCAGAAGACTTGAAACACCACTATCATCTCTATCAACTCTTGCTTTTTCACTTTCAGAATAAGGAACCAGAGAAATTTTTCGGACTCATTGAAGACAATATAAAGAAGGTTCATTCTCTTTTTCAGACTGTCTTTAAAACATTTCTAAAGGACAAAGGGAAAATCGTCAATGCCCTTCAGTTATCCTATTCCAACGCAAAATTGGAAGCGACTAATAATCTCATCAAACTTATCAAACGCAATGCCTTTGGTTTTCGGAACTTTGAAAACTTCAAAAAACGGATTTTTATCGCTCTGAATATCAAAAAAGAAAGGACGAAATTTGTCCTTTCTCGAGCTTAGCTTTTCTTCAACCCACTACAGTTGACAAAGAGCCTCTATTTTTCTATCAGACTAAGAAAGGAAGTTTCTTTCTTAGTCTTCTTTTTTCTTACGAGCTACAAGTCCGAATGCACCCAACATTCCAAGAAGTCCAAGACTAGCTAGACCAGCCTTATCTTCTGTACCAGTATTTGGTAATTCCTTCTTATCATTTTCTACAGTTGTTGCACTAACTGTTTGATTTGATTCTGTTCGACTTACCTGAGTTGGATTAACTACTGGTTTATCTGGATTTGAAGGACGAACTGGCGAAACAGGTTGCTCAGAACGAGTTGGGGTAACTACTTTCTTATAGGTATGAATCACATTATCATTTTTATCTGTCTTAGTGCCAGTGTATTCATAACCTTCTAAAGTCTTAGGTCCATGGCTTCCATGTTCTTCTGGGGAAATTTCTTTACCATCACCATCTTGGTAACGTGTTACGATATGAGTAGTTGAACTACCATTATTACCTTGATTATTACCTTGACTATCACCATGATTAGATTTAGGAGTAACTTTCACAGGAACATCCACTGTCACTTTACGTCCGTCTGGCAACTCTAATTCTACTGTTATAGATGGTTTGTCACCAGGTGTATTTGTTTTTGGAATTTCTCCCACTTTTGTAACCTTCCATCCTTCAGGAAGGTCTACATGTTTCTTCACATCATCTTCAGTAATCGGTGTTCCAACTTCAACAACAATCGGAGTTGTTTTTGGAATTACAATTACAGGAACTTTGATAGTTACACGTTTACCACCTGGTAGTTCAATCACCACTGGAACACTTGGTCTTTCTCCTGGAATATCTGTAGACGGTTTATCTCCAATACTGATAATCTTACCACCTTCTGGAATCTGAATATGTTTTTCAACATCCTCATTTGTAATTGGATCACCAAGTTTCTTAACAATATCTTTGATAGGCGTTACCTTGACAGGAACCTCTACTTCTATTTGTTTACCATTAGGAAGTTCAATTTTAACTTTGACTGTACCTTTATCTCCAGGAGTATTTACTTCTGGAATTTTGCCTACTTCAACAATTTTACCACCTTCTGGAACCTTCACATGTTTTTCAATATCTTCTTTTGTTAATGGAGTATTCGTAACTGGTGTTTCGATGCCTTTAACTGGTGTTACATTAACTGGAACATCAACAGTAATTGTTTTTCCATTTGGTAATTCAACCGTTACTTTGACTGGATTTTTCTTACCTGGAGTTGTTAAGTCTGGAATATTCTCAACGTTCGTTACTTTTCCACCTTCTGGGATCGTGATTCCTTTTGTATAATCCTCTGGGGTTAATGGAGTATTCGTAACTGGTGTTTCGATGCCTTTAACTGGTGTTACATTAACTGGAACGTCAACAGTAATCACTTTTCCATTTGGTAATTCAACTGTTACCTTAACTGGGTCTTTCTTACCTGGAGTTGTCAAATCTGGAATGTTTTCAACATTTGTGATCTTACCACCCTCTGGAATTTTAATTCCTTTGGTGTAGTCCTCTGGCGTTAACGGGGTCTTCGTAACTGGGGTTTCAATTCCATTTACTGGAGTTACATTAACTGGAACATCAACAGTAATCACTTTTCCATTTGGTAATTCAACCGTTACCTTAACTGGATCTTTCTGACCTGGTGTTGTCAAATCTGGAATGTTTGTGACTCCCGTTACTTTTCCACCTTCCGGAATCTTAATTCCTTTTGTATAATCCTCTGGACTTAATGGTGTTTTCGTTACAGGTGTTTCAATTCCTGTAACTGGTGTTACAGTCACTGGAACTTCTACTGTAATTACTTTCCCATTTGGTAATTCAACTGTTACCTTAACTGGATCCTTCTTACCTGGAGTTGTCAAGTCTGGAATGTTTTCAACATTTGTGACCTTGCCACCCTCTGGAATTTTAATTCCTTTGGTGTAATCCTCTGGCGTTAACGGAGTATTCGTTACTGGCGTTTCGATTTCCTTAACTGGCGTTACATTAACTGGAACGTCAACAGTAATCACTTTTCCATTTGGTAATTCAACTGTTACCTTAACTGGATCTTTCTTACCTGGAGTTGTTAAGTCTGGAATGTTCTCAACATTTGTGACCTTGCCACCTTCTGGAATCGTGATTCCTTTTGTATAATCCTCTGAGGTTAATGGAGTATTTGTTACTGGCGTTTCGATTTCCTTAATTGGTGTAACATTCACTGGAACTTCTACTGTAATTACTTTCCCATTTGGTAATTCAACCGTTACCTTAACGGGGTCTTTCTTACCTGGCGTTGTTAAGTCTGGAATGTTTTCTACATTTGTGACCTTACCACCTTCTGGCACTTTAACATATTTAGCAATATCCTCTTTTGTTAAAGGTGTATTCGTTACTGGCGTTTCAATTGGTGTTGGTTTAGCTTCTACCACCTTAATCGTTGCCGGAACTTCAACTAACACATTTCCATTTTTATCTTTCACAACAACCGTTACTGGTTTATCTCCAACAGTTGTTGCATCAAATGGTTCTGTTTGTCCATCCGGAATTTTATATTCAAATGTTGAACCTTCTGGATAATCACTTGGAGTAATACTGTCTCTTGCTTGAGGTTTCTCAGTTGGGTTAACTGGAATTAGTTGTTCTTTACCTTCCACTACTTTAACCTTAGCTGGAACTTCAACAAGTGTGTCATCTCCATCTTTTGCAACAACGACTACATCTTTTTCGCCTGGTGTTGCTGTGTCCACTGGAGTCTTATATCCAAATGTAATTTTATCTGGATATTGTTCAGGATCAATACTCTTAGATGCATCTGGTTGTTTGTTTGATTTATCAACTGGCACATATTGAGTCTTAGGTTCTACAACCATTACTTTTGCAGGAACTTTCGTAATAACTTTATCACCGATTTTCGCTACTACAACAACATCCTTTTCGCCTGGCGTTGTAGTATCTACAGGAGTTTCATAAGTAAACTCTGTATCTTTAGGGAATGCTTTAGGATCAATACTTCCTTCAGCAGTTGGTTGTTTTTTATCCTTATCTACTGGCACAAATTGTGGGTAGCTTTCTACAACACGTACAGTTGCAGGGACTTCTGCAATAGGATTCCCATCTTTATCTTTTACAATGACATTGACTGTGTAATCACCAGGTGTTGTTGTATCAATTGGTGTTTTCGGATCATATTCAAATGTTGAACCATCCGGATATTCAGTTTTGTCGATACTGTTTTCTGGATTTGGTTGTTTATTATTTTCATCCACTGGAACAATTTGTGGAACTCCCTCAACAACAGTAACAGGAACTTTAACCACCGTTGTTTTTTCTTCTCCACCAACAGTGTACTTGACAGTAACATTTACATCCGTATCATCTGATAAATCTGGATTGTCTACATTTTCATCAATACTTACATTGGTAACATTTTCTGGAAGTTTTCCTTTAAAAGTACCGTCTGCGATAGCTTCTTTCGCTTTAGCAAGAGCTTTTTCTTTTGCTTTTTCCTTATCGCTATCTTTAGCAACAATAATACCTTTTGGTGTTGGTTTTGGTAAAACTGTTACTTTAACTTTTACTGGTTCTGTTAAAGTTTCTCCGTTTTGGTCTGTATAAGTTACTGGAACAGTTACTTCTTTCACACCTGATTTAGCTGTAATATCTGTAGCTAAATCTTTAGGATCACCTTTTGTTCCATTTTCCCCTGGAGTAACCACATCTGTTATATCCTTAGCAGTCAATTCATCTCCTTCAAATACAACTTTAGATTTTGGAATTGAACCAACTACATTTACTGGAACCTTTACATTCACAGAAATATCATCGATGATTTGTCCAGTAGCCTGATCTCTATATTTAACCGTAACAGTAACTGGAGTTTGTTGACCTTTTTTATCAGTTTTTGGAGTTGCAATCGCATCATCTGTTATAAATGGAGTTACCCCTTCAGGAACATTTGTTAGTCCAGAAATTGCTTTATTAACATTTTCGCGAATCGCATCGATTAATTTCTCATTTGATGTACCATTTAAGACTGTCACGCCTTTTGGTGCTGGTTTTGGAAGAACTTTAACAGTCACTTCAATCGGTTCATCCCGTTTAAATTGATTTGCCCCATAAGTAACCGTTACTGGAACTTTAATTTCCTGACCTGCTTTTCCATCAGTAGAAATACTACTTACATCAGGATTGGTAACTTTACCGTCCTTACCAGGTGTAACTGCTCCTCCTACTTTTTCTGCAGACGGCTTATCACCTTCTACTACATATACAGTTTTCGCAGTTGATACACGTGGTTGAACTTTAATTGTAAACTCTTGAGTGATGTTGTCATTCGTATCTTTCTTCGTATCAAATACTGGGTCTTTATCAAACGGATTGTCTACGATATCATATCCCATTGATTTCAAAACATCGATATGAGTTTGTACATCACTTTCAGAAATGGTTTCACCTGATTTACCAGTTAAAGTCAATGCATGGTTGGTTAATTCAGTTTCTGTTTGAGTTTTTGGATCTACAGAAACGAATTTAACTTTTGCTTTTTGATCATCTTTGTCATAGGTAATCTTGATATTTGCTTTTGGATCCGTAATTTTTGGTGGTTTATAACCTTGTTCTGGATTTGCAGGATTTACTGGTTCTAATGGTGTACCATTTCCATCTTTTGGAGTATATCCATCTTTATGAGGAATAATTTGTGTAATTTCACCAGTCTTGGTTGGATCATTTGGATCGTTAGGGAATGGAATTGGATCTCCATCCTTACCAGTGGTTGGATCAACAGGAATCCAGCTTCCAATTTTCGTATAAGTAACTTTATCCGTTTCGTCAGGGATTACTTTTGTATCTTTTGCAGGAGTTGCTACTTCTTTAGCTGGAATTTCTTTCTTATCAGCAATGTACCCTGGTAGAACATCTACTCCAACTTTATCCCATGTTTTATTTGGACTTTCCCAATCTGTATAAGTTACTTTTTTAGTAACAAGATTAACGGTTGCTTTTCTTGTGAATGGTACCGTTTGAACAGTATCATCCTTAGCTTTTTCCTCTGTAGCTGTATCAGATTCTTTCTTCACATATGAAATCACACGTTTTGCAGTTGTGTTCAAATCAGACTCTGCTAATCCCTCTGGCCATTTCAAATCTGGATTTTCACCATTTGGATCTACTGGACTATCTTTTTCATGAGGTGTTGATGAAGGAACTTCAACGATTCTAGGTTTAACAACAATCTTAAATGTTTGAGAAGGTGCTGATGTACCATCTTGTGCATTGATATCTTCCTTATCATCAAATGTTGGGTGATGATTATCTTGAATATGGTATTCATCACTCTCTACTTCATAACCTTGGTTCTTAAGTTCTTTGATTTTGTTATCAATATCTGTACTTGCTGGTAATTCTGAACCAGATTTACCCGTTAAATCAAAGCTAGAAACTACCTCATTTGCAGCTCCATCGACTTTCTTCTCAATCACTACTTTAGCTGTTTGAGTAGAAGGTGTATATGTAATTGGTGATTCTCCAAATTTATCCGTTGGTGTAAATCCATCTGGAACTTTATAACCTTGAGTTGGATCGTTAGGATTTTTCGGTTCCAATTCTTGTCCATTATATACTGGAGTATAACCTGGAACATAAGGAATTGTTACAGTGCTAAAGTCTCCTGGAACTGTTGGATCATTCGGGTTATTTGGATAAGGAATTTTATCTTGAGCACCATTTGGTTTCTTACCTTCAGGATATTTAGGGCTAAATGAACCAATTTCTTTATAAAGAACTTTTGTTACTTCTGGAGTAACTGTTCCATCTTGTGCAGGAACTGGAGCTTCTTTTTCAGCAATTGTTTTATCTGCTTCTTTTACTAATAAGTAATTTTCTACTACTGGTGAATCAACAGCATTGAATTTACCTTTTGTTCCATCAACTGTCGCATCTGTTAATTTATCAGCTTCATTGTAAACTTCCCAATCAGAGTAAGTTACTTCTTTTGTTTCAGGGTTAACGGTTGCTGTACGTTTGTAAGTTACTTTTTGTACTTTTTCAGGTTTTAATCCCATTGCATCAGCTTTATCAGCATCTTCTTCTTTCAAATACTTAATTGTACGTGTAACTTCTTTAACTAAGTCCTCACGAGTAACTCCTGCTGGATATTTACCAAGATTTTCATCTCCATCTTTTACAGGTGTACCTGCTGTTTTTGGAGACACTGGCGCTGTTGTGCTTGGATTTGTTGGATCAGTTGTTACAGTTGGGTCTACTTTGATTAAATCCAATACATGAACAGTTACGTCTGTTTCTGTTGATTTCTTACCTTCACTATCAGTTGATTGAACTTTTACAGTATAATCTCCAACTTTAGTTGTATCTAGGTTACCTGCATCACTTACTGCGATTGTTGGTTTAGTAGAATCAACCCCATCACGATCATCTTCTAAGTCGGTTGCTGATGGTTTCGCTTTTTCTAAAACCTTCTCATTGTTCCATTTATCAGCTTCTTTGGTTTTATAAACATATAAGTCTTTTTTCTCAACTGCTACTGTTGGAGCTTCATTTAGAACATTAGCATAAGCTGGATCTGATTCGTTACCTGCTTTATCAAGCACAGTAACTTTGATACGTTTGTCAGGATTTGTTGTCTCATTCGCTTCTGTCAAATCAGTACCTGCAGGCACTGGAACAACCAATTTACCATCACGTTCTTCAACTTTTGTTTCACCAATATACCAACCGTCTTCTTTTTTGTTGAGCGTAATTGGAGTTTTACTATTTGGTAAAGCAACTTTCATTGAAGTTAATCCACCAATAGCTTCTTTAATATTGCTCACCTCTGTGTCAGCATCACGGTTTGTACCATTATTTTTATCGTTAGCTGCAATATCTTGTTTTTCTCTAGCTTCATTTGTTAAGTTAGGGTCTTTCTCTGCAGGAACAGAAATTAATAATTCTTTAGGTTGATTTTTATCAGTTTTTTCTCCATTAATGCTATCAGTATGGACTGGTTCTACTGTAGGAGCAACAGGTTTAACAGTATCAATATAAATTGTTTTATTGTAATAATAATCAGGATTGTCTGTATTTCCTAGGGCATTGAATGTATTTCTATATGGACTATTTGGATTTACAACACCTGTATTTTCTAATACTCTGTTTCCTTGTAAATCTGTAAATCCTTCTTTAATTTCTGCAGTTACCTTAAAAGTAGCTGTCCCTTTGAAATTTTTTGCCGTTGTAAAATCAATACCGAATGTTCTTGTCCCATTCTTCACCGGGTCTGAATCTCCTGCATTGAATTTCAATCTAAGTGTTCTTGTAGCTTCATCATATGATACGACTTGGAATGGTCCAGGCCAATTCCATTCATTCGCTTTTTTAACTGAATCTTTTAATTCGACACCTTCAGGAATTTTAACAGTATATTCGTATGCACCATAAGTTGGTAATCCCCCAACATTTTTCACTGTAACTTTTAATTGACCTGATTCTTTATCTTTATATAATACATCTTCTCCATAAGCAGAAGTTGATTTATTGTGAATAACATCCGTGGTCATTTCTAAAGCAGCACCAACAGTTAAGTTGACACCACCTACAAAATATCCATCTTCAATTTCTGTTTTACCTTTAACTGGATAAGTCTTATTAAATGCTGGACCATCTTCCAATGCTTTGATCGTTACTTTAATTTTTTTAGTAGTATTTGGAGTATTAATAATCGTTCTCCAGAATCCGAAACCATTACCATTCCCTCCATCACCATACGGAGTTGAAACGTGTGTTGTTTCACTATTATTATTCGCATCTTTTAGTGTTGTTAAAACTTCACCTGTCTCTGCATCTGTAACTGTGATTTCTACTTTTTCACCAGTACCGGCAGTCCCCATATTCCCATATGCACCACCCGTTAATGCACTAAGATATAATCTAGAATTTGGATTGACATTAAATTCTTTCGAAATTTGTGTACCTTTTTTATTTAATTGAATATAATATCCTTTACCTACAGCTGAATGCTCCGCATTATTTAATGGAACACCAGGTACACTTGAGTAGTTGACACCATTTGCATAGTTTTGATTAGCTTTATTTGGAGCTAAAGGATTTCCTGGAACGGGAGTATCATTATATTGTCTCTCAATGCTTCCGTTATTATCGTAAACTTTAGATGGCTTAGGATCAAATCCAGCAGGTCTATCCGCTGCAACTTCTGTTGGAGCTTCTGGTTTAATAGCTGTTACATAATTATTTGTACCTTCTATCTTCCAACCATCAATTTCATTTTCTATTCGTTTTTCTTTCCAATTGTAAGTAATTTTCCCTAACTTAACTGGTGCTGGATTTGGACTAGTAGTACTATTTCTTGAATATTGATTTTCAACAGTTGCAGATTTTGTTTCAACATCTGGAGTATTGAAATCAATATCCCCAAATTGATTTTTCAAACTTGAAATAACGTTATCTACTGGGTTAGCTCCTACCCCCCTCTTATTATTACTTGTAGGACCTTCCGCTGCTTGTTCCCCTACACCAGTAGGAGTCGCTCTAAACCCACTTTCCCCTTTACCTGGAATCTCTTTTCCATTTCGTGGATCTTGGTTTTTATTTACTTTTTCTTCTTCAGTTGCTTCTGATTTGATACTGTTTAGAATGCTAAGGTTACTTGAAAGTTGTGTAGCAAGTGCATCTACTTTAGCCTGTGTTTTTGCATCATCGTTCAAAAGTTCTTTTGCTTTATGAACCAAATTTTTAGCATCATCAATGACTGATTTTGTTTTCTTGTCTTCAGTTAATTGACTCAATCTGCTTTCAGCTTTAGCAACTAAATCTTCTAATGATGCTGTATTAATAGCTACTTTTTCTGCCACTACATTTGGAGTTGAAACTATACTAGCTTGTGTGTCAGTATCAGAGTCTTTTAGAGAAGTATTATTTTGTCCATCGGGCTCTTTAGCAGTAGCAGATGCTTGTCCAGTAACTTCCTTAGGGGGTTTTCCGAGGACTTATCAGTTAGATTTTGAGAATTTTGAACTTCTGTAGGTTCTGAATTAATTACTGGTTCAGCCGCTTGGACGCTTCCTCCACCAAGGAAAAACAATCCAGTAGCCACAGCCACACTAGCTGCACCAAAACTAACCTTACGGATACTGTAACGAGTGAATTTCTCTACTTGCGATTGTTGAACATGTCGTCCTTTAGATTTAAACATAAATAGATTCCTCCAATATAATATATATTTGACATATGTTGTTTAAGTATAAGAAATAGCCTAAAACTATAAATATATATAGCTATAGGTTATCTTCTATACTTACTATATTATCTAATAAAGATCAATATGTCAATTGATATACGATATTTGTATGATAAATGAGAAGAAAAAAGAAGGAACCGTCATTTAGATTCCTTCTTTTACTTCTTTAGTTGCTACATCTTCTCCAAACCATTTATGGCTAATCTCTTGGAACTTCCCTTCTTGGTATAGTTCAATAAAGGCTTGGTTTAAAGCTTGTAGTAATCTTTTGTCAGCAGGTCTAACTCCGACCGCAAAGGATTCACTTTCAAATCCTGCTGAAAAGACATTGTAGTCATTTAATATACCCTCAGACTGGAGATAGTAATTAGCATAGACTCGGTCAATCAACAAAGCATCAATCCGATCATTTTTCAAATCAATCAAAGCCTCATTAAAACTCTGGTATTGATTGGCCTTCTGGTCTTTGACACGATTTTTCAGTAAATCTGGCTGGGCTTCAAAGTCTAAATAACCAGAGGAACCGGCTTGGGCTCCCAAGGTCTTATCCTTCATATCCTCTACTGAATGAATATGCTGGCTTTTCTTAGCAACCAGAACCTGCTGATTTTCCATATATGGAATGCTAAAAGCAACCTTTTCTCGGCGTTCATCAGTGGCAGAATAGCCATTCCAAATGGCATCTATGGTTCCATTTTGCAGTTCCGTCTCCTTCATATCCCAGTCGATTGGCTGAAATTGAATCTTAAAGCCTAATTTTTCAGAGACAGCTTGTGCCAAATCAATATCAAAGCCTGTATATTGACCATTCTTTTCTTCAAAACCCATGGGAACAAAGGTATTATCAAAACCAATAGTAATGGTACCCTGCTCTTGATACTTATCCCAGTTATCCTGCTTTGGATCACTAGCCTTCTGAGTACAGGCCGTTAAAAAGAGAGTCAGGAGCGCAACCAATACTAAAGCAATTTTCTTATTAGTCATCGGCACCTCCTACTTGGGCTCAACCTTGAGAATTTGATCCGCAATATTTTCAGCGAACTGTAAATCGTGGGTAACGACAATCTGCGTCATCCCTAATTCCCTATTTTGCAAGATTAGTTTTTCCACTTCCAAGCGCAATTCTGGATCTAGGGCAGAAGTTGGTTCATCGTAGCCAATGATTTCTGGATCAATCATCATAGCACGCGCCAAGGCTACACGCTGCTTTTGGCCACCAGATAGTGAGAAAGGATAGGCGTCTGCATGACCAGCTAGTCCTAACTGTTCTAATAGACCACGCGCCTTCTTCTCAGCCTCGTCCTGCTTCATTCCCATTGTTTTCACAGGCGATAAAGTCAAATTATCTAGAACTGATAAATGAGGAAACAGTTGAAAATCTTGAAATACAAATCCTAGTAGATTCCTCTTCTCCAGTTCATCCAGTTCTAAAGGTTCTCCATTATAAAAGATTTGCCCTGAATCAATGGTTTCAAGACCCGCAAGCATACGTAAGAGAGTTGTCTTACCTCCACCAGAAGGCCCAACAATAGCCAGGATTTGCTTTTCAGGAATTTTTAGACTGAAATTAGATAAAATTTGCTTTTCACCAAAGCCCTTATTGATATTTCGTAATTCTAACATGGCAGCCTCCTATCTATAGTAACTGTACTTCTTCTCAACTTTTTTGGCAAGGATGGTCACAATACCAATCAAAATTAAGTAAATAGCTCCTGCCAAGAACATAGGAACCAGGCTAGCATCACGGTTGGCAGCTGTTCGACTAGCCAGGATAAGATCTGAAATTCCTAGCGCATAGACCAAAGAAGTATCCTTGACCAAACTCATAACTTCGTTAAATACGCTAGGAAGAACAATCTTGGTCACTTGGGGCAAGATAATATAGCGCACTGTGCCAAAGGTACTAAACTTCAAAACCTTAGCAGCTTCATATTGACCTTTAGGAATGGTATCAATCCCTCCACGGAAGATTTCAGCAAAGTAAGCCGCATAATTGAGAACAAAGGCAATAATAGCTGCAGGAAGGCGATCCAAACGAATCCCAATACTTGGGAGCACATAATAGATAAAAATCAATTGCAAGAGCAAGGGTGTGCCCCGCATAATCCAGATATAAATATTAATCAGATAATGGAGGAGCTTCCAATGGACTTGTAAGGCAAAGGCAATCAAAACGCCCAAGGGAATAGAAAAAATCAAGACCAGTGCAAAAACCTGCAAAGTCATACTTGCACCGCTCAATAGACTCGGTAATATCTCAAACAAATAAGACATACTGCACCTCCTAAAAATAATTGTTCCTATTATAGCATAAATAAACACAATATCCAAGGTTTTTGCAAAAAAATTCTTTTTAAAAAAGAAAAACTATATCTATCAAAAATGATAAGATACAGTTTTTAAAAATATATTCTTACAATCTCTCAAACAGTTCTTGCATTTGCACATCATCTGGAACCAGTTTTAAGTAAGCTTGTGCATTGACTTTTGCTTCCTCAAAGTAGCCCAATTCACGCAAGAGATAGATATAGTGTTCCAAAAATTCGGGATTATCCTTCAAATCTCCTGCTAGCTCTTGGTAAAGCTCATAGGCAGTATCCAAATCATCCATTTCTTGATAAGAACGAGCAATCATCCACTTGGTCAAGAGATTTTCTGGCTCCTCACTTTGTAAGTCTAAAATATCCTCATAACGCTCTTGTTCTAGATAAATAGTAGCTAGACGGAGTAAGATTTCTTCCGTATCCTCAGCGTCTTCTTTTGCAGTAAGGAGATAATTTTCTGCACCACTGGCATCATGCAATTCATAAGAAAATTGTGAAGCAGCTAGCAAGAGGCGAGTTTCAAAGGGATTTTTCTCTAAGCCTTGCTTAGCGATACGCAGGGCTTCTTGAACTTGATGTTCCTTATGCAAGGCCTGACTGTAACCATATTCATAGCCTTCAAAGTCAGGAGAAATGGTATCGATCTGCTTAAAATAGAGGACAGCTTTTTGGTATTCTTCTTGATCAAAATAAAGACTGGCTAACTCAAAAGCTGTTAAATCATCATATTCTAACTCCAAAGCTTTTTCTAAAAACTCTGTAGCCGTTTCAAATTTCCCTAACTGGGCATAGGCAAAGCCAATTCGTTGATAGGTAGAAATGCCTGTTTGCTCATAAATCGAACGATTATCTAACTGGGCATAGCCTTGAATGGCCTCTTGGTAATTTTCCAACTCACTATCCAACTCTGCCAAGCCCAATATCAAGAGAGGATCCTCTGAATAAGTCAATGCTTCTAGCAACTTCTCACGCGCCACATCTGTCAAACCTTCCATCTGGTAAAGGTCTGCTTTCAGAGCCAAAGCCGACACATACCAGTCACTGTCAGCTTGAACTTCCTCTAGGTAGGTAAAGGCTTCTTCTATTTGACCATCTTCGCTAGCAATAGTTGCTAGATTAAGATGAACCTCTGGAAAATCTTCTACGATTTTCAGGTAAATTTCCTTTGCCTGAGGATAAAAACCAATCCCTTCTAGATAAGTGGCTAATTCATACAAAAGGTCACTCGAATCATTTTCTAAGGCTTTGATGAAATAGTGCTCTGCCTTTGTTAAATCTTGTTCCTCCAAAGCCTGTAACATCTGTTGACTATTGTTCACTCTTGACTTCCTCTCCCTCTAGTTCATATAGGCCACTAACTACCTTATACCATTCAAAAATCGCTGAAATGACAACCTTAGCAGAGGCATAAACCGGAATACCGAGCAAGACTCCCCAAATGCCAAACATGGATCCTGAAGTTAACAAGACAAAGAGAACATTAATGGGATGGATGTTTAATTGACTTCCCAAAATCAAGGGAGAGACAAAACGGCCTTCAATAGTTTGTTCTACGATAAAGACAATCACTACTTTCAAAAGCATGACTGGCCCAGCAATCAAACCCAATACTAGGGCAGGAAGCATGGCTAGGAAACTACCAAGATAAGGAACCAGATTTAGAATACCAGCAGTAACCCCCAGCGTAACCGCATAGCGTAGACCTATAATCTTAAAGAAGATGATAAACATTACCGCAACAATAATAGCCACTGTTACTTGTCCTCGAACATAGTTAGACAACTGCTGATTCACATCTGATAAAACTTGTCCAACAGGTTCTTTCAATTTCGTTGGCATGAATTGGGTCAAATAGTGACGCAGGCCTTTCCCATCACGTAAGAGATAAAAGAGCATGAAAGGAACGATAATCAAGGCAACAATCACTTGAGATGCCCCACTAATAAAGGCACTCACCCAGTTGACCGCCTGAGAAGAAACCTTGCTCGCCCAAACTGTAGCCTGACTAGAGAAGTTTGTCAAAACTTGCTCTAATTGAGGTCTGAAATCATCTGGCAAACGCTTGGTGACCAAATCATTAATAACTCTGTCTGCATCTTCGAGATAGATTGGTACATTTCTTGCAAATGTTAAAACTTGACGTTGCAGATTTGGAATAGCTACTGCCAATCCCCAAATGATAAAGAGAGCGATGATGACAAAGACAATACTGATTGCGATAACACGATTGATTTTGCGTTTTTCCATCCAATCTACAATAGGATTTAATAAATAATATAGCAAACCAGATAGAATGACTGGCAGCATCACGACTGCCAAAAAGTCTAAAACAGGTGAAAATAGAAAACTAATCTTGCTTAAAATAAAAAGATTCAGTCCCAATAACAAAGTTACTAAGAATACCGTAATTGCCTTGTTATCTAAAAACCACTTGAAAAACCAAGACAGGCTAAAATGTTTCTCTTTTTGCTCCATAAATACTTCCTTTCTATTGTTCTCCCATTATACCATTTTTAAATCAAAATAACTCTTTTTTAAAGTGCTTACATGGAGACCACTACATAAAAAATCTCCTCAAAAGAGGAGATTCGATTAGTCTTGAATATGACGGTCTAAGTTCTTTTGATAATCAGCGTTAGATTTGGCTTTTTCATCAGCAAATTTCTTACGGAACTCATCCATTTCTTTAGTAGTGACAATCTTATCTTGGATTTTCAGATACTTGTAGCTATTTTCACTAGTCTTGTCACCTACCCAGCCACCGGCACCACTGCCAGGAACCATTTTCGTCACTAGCATTTGAGCACCATCAGAGTATACTGGAATAACAAGTGCACTATCTGACAACCAAGCTTGGGCCTTAGCATATTTGGTATAACGTTTTTGAAGGTCTGTTTTCTCACTATTTGCATCATCAATCAGTTCTTTGTATTTATCCAATCCAACTGTTTTAATAACTGGATTGTCTGTTCCTGGTGCCACACCAAGAGCACTTAGGAGACTTGGACCTGAAGTTGGATCAAATACATCTAGATAAGTCGATGGATCTGCAAAGTCTGGAGTCCAACCACTGACTGCATTAATATCCCAGTCAGTATTTGCATTGGAAGTAGCTAGAGTAGTCATACTTCCCAATTCGTCATTAGAAACTTGTTGAATATCAACAACTACATTTTCAGAGCCTAAGGCTTCCTCAATGGATTGTTTATAAGACTGAACCTGACGAATAAAATCTGGATTTGATGAAGAAATTGGCAAATCTAAATGAATTGGGAACTGTACTCCATCAGCTTGAAGAGTTTTCTTAGCAGATTCAAACTTAGCCTTAGCCTTGTCTACATTATGAAGTGAATCTTGGGCATCATCAAGACTAACATCTTTCCAGACGTTATCCAATTTATCCAATTCTGTCTTAGTAACTTGACCAAATGTTTGATCTCCTACTTGAACAAATGTTGGAGGAGTGAAACTTGTCCGTAACTTACGAGGTCCTACTTCATCACCAAATACTTGAGAGATCCCTGCTTTACGATCTACCGCAAAAGCCAAGGCTTGACGGAAATCTTTGTTTAAAAGTGCTTTCTTAGTAGATGATTTTTCTGCATCACTTGTTTTAGCAGTGTGATTGTAATTTACACGGTCGATATTGGTTGAGATATAAAAAACTCCTCCACGCTGTTGACCATACACAATATTATCCTTGTATTTTTCTTTTAGACGTTCATAGTTAGCAGAGTTTTTAAAGAGTGGTGCAGCTGGATAGTGTCCCTCATCAAAACCGCGACCTAGAGAGTCTGCATCTTGACCATCAAAGAAGGATAACTTGATATCATCAATAAAGACATTTTGTTTATCCCAGTAGTTCTGATTTTTAGTCATTTCGATAGAAGACTTAGATGTAAGACCTTTGAGGAGATAAGGCCCATTGTATAGAATGCTCGTTACATCAGTTGGTTTACCAAAGTCATCTCCTTTAGAAGCTAAAAAGTCTTCATTGACTGGTGCAAGGACTCCCATTGTTGTTTTTGAATTCCAGAAAGATTCTGGATGATTTAAAGTATAAACAACAGTATAATCGTCAGTTGCTTTTACCCCAACACTAGAAAAATCTGTTGTTTTCCCATTTACATAGTCATCTAATCCTTTGATAGAATCCTGTACGAGATAAAGAGCCTGTGATTTCTTATCTGCTGCGTGTTTCAGACCAGTTACAAAGTCTTGAGCCTTGACTTCACCATACTCTTCCCCCTCATTGGTATACCATTTGACACCCTGACGGATTTTATAGGTATAGGTCAAACCATCTTTGGAAACAGTCCAATCTTCTGCAACTGATGGAATAAGATTCCCATATTGGTCATTTTCAAGCAAACCGTCAATAACGTTACCTGTGACCTGTTTAGTGCTGACATTTCCAGAAACTGTATAATCCAGAGTCGAAGGATCTGATGAAAATACATAGGCATAAGTAACTGGTTTATTTGCTTCTTTATTAGCATTACCAGATGAACACGCTGCTAGGACAGCTGCAGAGAGTACAGCAACTCCTGCTGCTAGGAAAACACGTTTTTTCATAAACAAACTCCTTTGCAATTTGTATAAGATTATTATAGCACTTTTCAAAAGGAAATCAATACAAAATCAAGTTTGATTTAATATTTTATTATATTCATATCTATGTTATAGAATTCCTCCAACTACATTTTTTGTGATATAATAGTCATATCTTTATTATAGAGGTAAAGTTATGAAAGAAACTGTTTATTTTGGAACTTATACACGTCGTACTTCCCAAGGGATTTACAAGGCAGACTTTGATACAGAAACTGGTCTGCTTTCAAATCTAGAACTTTTTGCAGCTGAGCCAAGTCCGACCTACCTTTCCTTTGACCAGCACCAACATTTATACACTGTTGGTAGTCAAGACGACAAGGGAGGAATTGCAGCCTATCAAACTGACGGGACTTTATTAAATCATGTCGTTGAAGAAGGAGCTCCTCACTGTTATGTTTCCGTTGATGAAAAGCGTGATTTGGTGTACGCGGCAAACTACCACAAGGGACGGGTTCTTGTTTATAAACGTCAGGAAGATGGTCGTCTGCTACTTAGTGATGTGGATCAACATAGTGGCCAAGGTCCACACGAAAATCAAGCTTCACCCCATGTTCACTTTACAGATTTAACACCTGACCACTATCTAGTGACCTGCGACTTGGGTACTGACCAAGTAATTACTTATGATCTTGATTCAGAAGGAAAATTATCTAAGCTCTATACATATCATAGCCAGCCAGGAGCAGGCTCACGCCATATTATTTTCCATAACCATTATAAAATCGCTTATCTCATTTGTGAACTCAATAGTACTATCGAGGTTCTAATCTACGATGGTGTTGGCGAATTTGAACGCATGCAAGTCATTTCAACTCTACCAGACGGTTATGAAGGTTTTAATGCTACTGCTGCTATTCGTCTCTCTAAAGACGGTAAATACCTCTACGCCTCTAACCGTGGTCATGATTCTATCGCAGTATATACAATTCTTGCGGACGGTAGCT